>Ga0209123_1000302_pt1 | contig 69960 bp, 67 predicted proteins | sample BarGraIncu00431A_FD_184500 | JGI IMG/M metagenome (GOLD analysis project Ga0209123, IMG submission 184500) | Arctic peat soil microbial communities from Barrow, Alaska, USA - Barrow Graham LP Incubations 004-31A (SPAdes) (version 2) | ecosystem: Environmental > Terrestrial > Soil > Wetlands >... | reverse complement strand
GCAGTACCACATCTAAAAAGAGGCGTCTTTCTCCTTTCTTCAAAGATAACGTCATGGTCATTATATTCGTCAACCTACGGACAGGCAAGACCGTCAGCTTTTGGGCAATTTAATTCAGCGCCAACACTCAAGTACCTTATAGAAGCAATTGGCCGCGCAGATCGAATTCGGTTTATCGTTTCTTTTCTTATGGAGTCTGGAGCCAAGCTAATTGCTCCGGCTCTTCAAGCAGCTGTAGCGCGCGGTGTAGATATTGAAATTCTTACGGGCAGATACCTCTCTATAACAGAACCTTCAGCCATTTACTACCTGATAGATAAACTTGGTACTCACCTGGATATTCGTTTCTTCAGTGACCAGGTGCGTTCGTTTCATCCTAAAGCATATTTATTTGACTATGTAGGAGGGTCTGAGGCTTTTGTTGGATCTTCCAACCTATCGCGAACGGCATTAACGACAGGCGTAGAGTGGAACTACCGTTTTTATCGTAGCGACCATCCGGACGACTACGAGAAGTTTTCAATGACTTTTGACGATCTTTTTGCCAATACCTCTGATCCAATTACGGAAGATGTTTTAAGGGAGTATTCAGCGAATTGGAAGAAACCGAATCTATTAAAGGTCGAACAAGCAGTAGAAAATCAGACTAATTCCACCTCGGGTGTTGAACCTCAAGGGGCTCAGATTGAGGCTCTCTATGAGTTAAGGCGGGCAAGGGAGGAAGGTGTTTCAAAAGGCCTGGTTGTGGCAGCAACGGGAGTAGGGAAAACGTTCTTGGCCGCATTTGATTCCCTTTCTTTTCGGCGAGTACTTTTTGTTGCCCATCGGGAGGAAATTCTAGTACAGGCAGAAAAGGCTTTTAAAGCCGCGCGTCCAGGTGCAAAAACCGGATTTTACTTAGGCCAGCATAAGGATAGTGGGATGGATATTTGCTTTGCCTCCGTTCAGACATTGAGCCGTGCAAGAAATAGAGAGATTTTCCCTCCGGATTACTTTGATTACATTGTGGTTGATGAATTTCACCATGCTGCAGCGGATAGCTATCAAAGAGTTCTAGAGTATTTCAGACCCAAGTTTTTACTAGGGTTGACGGCAACTCCCTACCGTAGTGATAATAGGGATATCTACGCCATCTGCGAGGATAATGTCATCTATGAGATTTACCTTAAAGATGCCATAAACCGCGATCTTCTTGTACCATTCCAGTATTATGGGGTGTTTGACGATACAGATTATTCCCGGGTAGAATATCGTAATGGCAGTTATGTCATGGAAGATTTGGAAAGGGAATTATCTAGGGAAGGACGAGCTGAGCAGGTTCTGGCGACTTACCGGAAGCTCGCTTTAAAAAGGAGCATGGGCTTTTGCGTATCTATCAGACACGCCGAATACATGGCAGAATTTTTTTCGAAGAACGGTGTGCCAGCGGCAGCTGTGCACAGTTCTAATGACAAAAGTTCAAGTTTTACAATGGATCGAGGGAAGGCCATCAAAGCGCTAAAAGAAGGAGAGCTAAATATCATATTTAGCGTTGATATGTTTAATGAAGGAGTAGATATTCCCAGTCTTGATACCGTTCTTTTCTTAAGACCTACTGAGTCTTTTGTCGTGTTTCTTCAGCAGTTGGGACGGGGTCTAAGAAAATGTCCAGAGAAATCCTATCTGCGGGTTCTGGATTTTATAGGTAACTATAAGCGTGCACATTACATACCAGCACTCTTGGCAGGAGAAAACCCTATGGCGCCAAACATCCAGGGGAGGCGTCCACAGGAGTACGGATTTCCAGAAGGGTGCATCGTCCAGTTTGACTTAAAGGTCCTGGATGTTTTTGACGAAATGGCCAAGGCGGATCCACTGGCTAAGCGTCTTAGGGATGATTACTTCAGATTGAAACGTTTGTTGGATAGACGACCAAACCGTATTGACTTGTACGAAGGAAGCGATTTACCCATACGAGAATTTTTGAAGAAGGGGTGGCTCCGTTTCTTAGATGAGTTGGACGAGCTTTTGCCAGAGGAAAAGGCATGGCTTGATATGCCTACAGAAAGGTTTATACGTGAGTTAGAGAAAACGTCGATGAGTAAAGCATACAAAATCCCAACAATACTATCTCTGCTCGATGGTGATCAGATGCGGGCACAAGTGGATTTAGAAACAATTGGGCAGAATTTCATGGGCTTCTACTTGAATTTTCCACTGCACCAGAAGGATCTCAATGACAAAAGTAATGGTAATTGGCGAAATTGGGGCATCAAGGAATTCACCACTTTGGCACGTAAAAATCCGGTGCATTTCTTGGGAAACAGCAAGTATTTTAACTATGATGAAATCAATAAGGTGTTTTATTTAAGTGAAGAGTTGGAACCTTATCTCAGCCCTTATTTGGCTGGCCATATCCGCGACATTCTAGAATACCGTCGGATAGACTACTTCCGCAAACGCTTTAAGTAGATTTAAAAGCCTTCGTAGATAAAATCATGTTATGACAGGCTAAGACCTCCACATATATCGAGATGTCAAAGCTATACTAAACTTTCAGTTTTTTCAATGTTTACATTACTCATTCACAACTTCATTGTATTTCTGTACTCCAACTTTCTTTCAATGTGAAACCTATTTAATAAGGAGTTTTGCAAGTGATCCCTAATAATATTTCCAAAGAACATATTTTAAAGGCGATTAAATGGATAGATACCAAAGGGGTACCAACAAAACGTGAATCCAACAAATTTAGCCTCGTTTTAGAAGGGAAATGGTATCCACCTAAATACGTGATTACAATTGCTAATTTATTTGCCAATGGAAAGGAGCTTAGCCCCTCATTATTTAGTGGAGGGGATGAAACAAATGGTTATTTAGATAAACAGGGGTTTACAATAACTAATGATGAAAGTAATAAGAATGAGTTCCCTATTACATCATCTTCATGGACTATTCTATCGTCAACTGTCTTTATCAAAGAAATGGATAAGTCTAGTTTTATACACCATGGCTTAGCTATCCCAAAAGTTTTTAGGCATTATTTTAACATTGATAGTTTAAAACGTGGAGAACATAAAACTATTGTGCTTATTCATAAAGGTATTATGTATGACGCAAGATTTGAAATGGATAATATTGATTCGCCAAGAACAAGACTTTTTTGGAAGTCAGACTTAGTTGGTTTAATAAGAAGTGAACTTCCCGACTGGTTTAGCTACTATAAAGATAATACCGCCAAACCACAGAACTTACCTCAGTTAAGGTTTGAGAGAAACATAGAACGTGACAATGTTATTTCAATAGAGTTTGTCAACCCCACTGAAATAAGTTTAGATATCGACGGCGAAATTGGGGAAGAGCAGGAACCAAAAGCTGAAGGATCTCTTAAATATTATTACGGCAAAAGATACGAAAGAAAACCTGAGAATAGAAAAAGAGCAATTGAGCTCCATGGTTATGTTTGTGCAGTATGTGGTTTCAATTTTGAAGAAGTTTACGGTATAAGAGGAAAAAGGTTTATAGAGATTCATCATACAAAACCGTTAAGTACCCTCAATAAAGAACAGATAATTGATCCACTAACTGACTTAATTCCGGTATGTAGCAACTGCCATAGGATGATACATCGTAGAAAAGATGATATTTTATCCATTGAAGAAATCAAAAGGACCTTTGATGAATATAAACTTGACCTGTAAAGAGGGCTACCCTGTTTGCAGTAGACTTTTACTCTCTGTGCTAAGTCATCTAATTCTTTGCAGAGCTACTTTTTATTCGTGGTAGGTATTGTGCTTCATACTTTCTTTGGATAATATGGCCGGCATCGGTTTAACAAACTGGTGTCTTTTTGTATTCCCTGCAAGGATAAAATAGTTGTACCCTTTAGGAAAGGTCACTAAAATTTGCATAATTTTTGTAAGATTTTACATTCCTGGAAGGAATAACAGAAAGTTCGGCGAAAAAGAAAGATATGAGTCAGACGGTCCGTTTCCTCCATACGTGGAGATCAGATATACATAGAACTGGATTAGTCTTTGAGAAAGAGGGAATTGATAATGTCCTTTTTTAACGCAATAGGTCACATGTTAGAGAGTAAACAAATCAAACGACCGATTTTCGTGAAGGAGTTTATGGCGGAAAATAGTCAATTAGTAGAGTTATTGGAGCTTGATTCAAAACTAAAACCAAGTTCGAAAAAGGAAATGGTTGAGAGGGACATCGCTTATTTAAAACATGGCATAGAAGGCGAGAAAAACGTTGCCTTTGAATTAAAGAATGCTTTTCTACCGATTTTATGTCTTCATGATATCCGATTGGAATTTGAAGGTTATGTAGCCCAGTTTGATTTCATTGTCATCTCCAGTAAATTTATCTGCATACTGGAAACGAAGAAACTTAATGGGGATATAGAGATAACTCGTGACGGAGATTTTATCAGAACCATTAAAGGTTATAATGGGCGCTTTATTAAGAAAGAGGGAATGTATAGCCCTATCTCTCAAAACGAAAGACATATAAATATTCTCAGAGAAGTTTTAACGAAGGAAAAATTAATTGCTGCTCTTCCAGTAATATCTCTTGTCGTAATGGCGAATCCAAAAACCATTTTAAATAAGGACAAATGCTCAAAGGCAATCCAAACAAGCATCTTTAAATATGACCAAATTATTACTTTCTTGAAACGTCATCAAGAAGATAAGACTATTAGTAAAGGTAATTTAGAATTAAACATGTACAAAATTTCGGACTATCTCTTAGAGAATAACAAACCTCTGAAGATGGATTATTTAGCTAAATATGGACTGAGTAATGATGATTTTGTTGTAGGCGAACATCCTATGGCACACTCAATAACCGAGGTAGCTGCTGGTTATAGTGTGGGTAATGAGATTTTAAGACCAGCAAACAAGGTTGTAGAGCGTTCAGTTAATAAATCAAGTTTAAATAATAGTATTCCGAACTCTAATGGAAAAATAGCGGTAATAGCGGCCCTCAAGAAATATAGGCTGGAGACTTCGAGGGTAGAAAGAATCAAACCATATATGGTTTTTACTGATGCGCAACTAGAAAGCTTGATTGATATCAAGCCAAGATACAGTAAAGAATTGCTGAAGGTAAAGGGATTTGGGGAGAAAAAGGTTACTAAGTATGGGGATGCAATCTTAAGGATTATTAGAGGGTAGCGGTATATCTGAGTGAGATCTACAATATCTTGCTACCTTAATTGTAATTGCTTAATTAGGAGGAGTTTGGATTGCTAGATCACCTGAGCATTACCGAAAAGGTTTATACCTTGATACAAACACTACCTCAGTTCAACTACATAACTCCGGGAAACGAATTACCGGAGAATGGGATATACATCTTTTTTGAACGTGGAGAACATATCGATTTGGGTAGCAAATCTGTAGATAGGATTGTGAGAATTGAAACACATAAGAGCGATTCTCAGTTTCGTGGCAGAATAAGACAACAGTACGGGAACAAAACATCCTTGAGTCTAGGTAAGATTTGGGACAAGGTACCTGATAGAGGTCCTGTTCTGGCTAGGGAGAAAGCAAAAACCTGGTTTACTAAACGTGAGGACTCCACCTATGGTTCATATTATAGCTGTGAACTCGTAACAGAAGAATTTAATAACTGGATTAACTAGGGTATGAATGATGAGTGTAGGCTCTGTAAAAATTATTAGATTAAACCGTGAGGAGTGACATTAAATGTTTATTGCTTTTCCAGCAGATGAAGAAGTCAAAGCTCGGCTAGAAGCCGTCTGCAAATCGCTTAATATATCGCTTGAAGAATGGTTTCACACTAGTTTGAAAACATCAGAATTCGATGTACTGGTAAAGTTTCTGGATAATCCAGACGACCAAACATCATGGATGTGGGACGAGAAATCAAGTCAATTCGTTCGTCGTTCTAATGCTTAGTAATCATCGTTGATGGTAGATACTTGATAAATGAGAATGGCCATAAGCCCAAGTATGATATCTACCTCATGACAAGATTGCGCAGATGAGTACGCTTTCCAACGAGAAAATGGCCATACTTTAAGAGCTATTGTAAAATTGTTTTAGGAAATTAAATGCAAGAAATTCTTGACGTATATTAATAAAAGATTGTATTTGGAAAGGAAGAGTAAAGTTTATGAGTATATTTGTTGGGGTAACATCTATAGCGAGTTTATTAGCAGAGGTTCTCATTAAAACTAAGGTTTTTCCAAGTGGTACAGTAGAAGAAATAAATGATGAACTAACCAAGGAAGATGTTTCGCTTCAATTAGCTCAGCAAAAGGCAAGAGTAGCCCAAGAGTTAGCAATTGCCTTCAGAATAGAAACAGCAGATGAGGTTGAAATAGAAGAATTTTATGATACTTCTGGTGACGGAAGTGTAGGAGTAAAAGGAAATAAAGATGGAATTTCTATAGGTGTAAATGGTAGCGGAAGAAAAATAACCAAGAGGATTTACAAGTTCAAGGGACTTAATGAAAAGAAAGCAGAAGTTTATGAGCAGAAATTAAATGAGTCATTAGTTCCAACAGTCTGAAATTATGTGTTTCAATAATAACAAAGACTTCCAATGTGGACTTGTCTAAACGAAAGATTCAATATAATCTCGGAATGTATGGAAATGCACTCTTGTTTTACCTATCGTGGTAATATATTTAAGGAGAATCTAATGAATATAACATTGCCAAATAAGATTAACAAAAGAAATAGAAGAAATCGATACTCAATTAGACAGATATATTGCTGATGTTGAAGAGAACGCCTAGTGGGCCAGCCCAGTTGGCCAGGGAAGAAATCACTGCCTTTTCACAAAGCACACTGCTAACCAGTAGTCTGGCAGAACTGCGACACCAAAATATTCATACAAAAAAGCACTTCATTTTTATTGAAGTGCTCTTTTGTATTTAATATTGGTATTGGGAAGTACATTTGTCCAATTTTCATAATTTTGTATTATATGAGCTTCAAGGGAAGGGATGACAGAATGTTCGGCGAAAAAGTAAGATGTTAGACAAAACAGATACATTATCAATGAAGCTTCAGGTCGGATGTATGTCATAGAATATGAAAAATATAAACTGCAGTTCTGAAGTTGCACTACCCTGATGAGGTTCTACTTTTTGACGGCAGATTCTTATTTCACTAATTCCTTGCTTGAAGTAAAGGTAAGGAATTAGTATAAACGAAGAGGGTGTTAGATTGTCAAGAATAGCGTTAATATCGTGTACAAGCCTAAAAGAAGACTACGATTGCTCTGCTATGGAGCTTTATTCCAAAAGCCCAACATTTCGTCTTGCCTATGCTTTTGCAGAGATAGTTGCAGACGATATTTACATACTTTCAGCAAAATATGGGCTTGTATCTAAGGACCAGGTCTTAGCTTCATACAATGATACGCTATTAGATAAAACTGAGGATGAAAAGAAAGACTGGAGCAATAACGTTTTAGCACAGCTAAAATACACAGTATCGCTAGAAAAAGATGAGTTTGTTATTCTGGCAGGCAACAATTATTGCAAATATTTATTACCAGCTATCACAAACTATTGGTTGCCATTAGAAGGCAAAAGGCAAGGGGAACGGCAACCTGCACTTCAACGTTTAATAGCCCTTGAACGTGAAACAAATTTGTGCAAAGCTGTACATATTTTTTTCAATATGATGCCCAGAATGGAGTATCAAATGATTGATAACATTCCTTTTAACAATGGAATATATATAATGTTTGAAGAAGGTGAAAAATTTGGGGACCTCGATAGAATTGTAAGAGTGGGGACTCACACATCTGAGGATCGCTTAAAGAGAAGGTTAAAAGATCATTTTATTAGCCAAAATAAAGACGGAAGTATTTTTAGGAAAAATGTAGGCAAAGCTTTGTTGAGCAAAAATAATGATTCATATCTCAATATCTGGACGCTGGATACATCAAACAAGAAGCACACAGCTACAATCGACAAGAAGAAAGAGACTGAAATTGAAAACGTCGTAAGTGATTACTTGCATAATAATATATCTTTTGTGTGCTTTCCTATTATCAATAAAGAAGATAGACTTCGAATTGAAGAAGCCCTGATTTCACTACTGAACAGGTCAGATGACTTTCATCCGGATAATAACTGGCTGGGCGAATTTAGCCCTGTAGATAGAATTCGCAGCAGTGGTTTATGGTTAACACAGGGACTGGAGGCGGAACCACTGATAGCAGATGAGTTAGGGCTTATTAAGGATAGTGTTAGATTTGGGCAGATGTCTTCTCTGTTACATTTAACACCGTATAAGAAGAAAGCTGCCACAATTTTGCCCAGACTTAAGAAACGTTTGACTACGAATATGTCAGTGTCGGAGGTAAGAAAATATATAGCCAATTTATTGCAGCAAAAAAAATCAGCAGGAGAAAGCTCATATATTTTACGAGCGGGCGATTTACAAAAGGAGTTGGGGCTTGTTAATGCAACTCCAACGGTTTGTGATGCAATGACTAAGAAAATCAACTATGAATATGACATCATTTTTGCGCCACCAAAAGGGAAATCCACAAGACTAACAGTAAAGTACTATTTATGAGTAGATAATCAACAGCATAATGATCGCGATACAAAAACCACAAGAACTAGTCTACAATAGTCACAGACTCATTGGTTTCATGCCCTTCAAACCCAAGTGAAGTTGATTCTACAGGAATTAGAAAAGGACCAAATGAATTTAATTCGCACCATGAAGCCTCACCTTGTTTAAAGGTGAGGATTCAGTTCGTACTTACCACTATTTAGTAAAAACCAAAGAAGGATTACCTTATGTTTTTGTCGAAAAATACTATGTATTAAATATATTGTAACTGTATATTTCAAAAGTCCTAATGATTTATAGCATGCCTCCCTGGGGCTAACATAGATATTAAACTGTGGCTTCTATTTCGGAGCCAAATTTATTTGTTGGGTGATGTATTTTTGAACAACACTGAAAATCCCGAACACGATAAAAAACTTCTTCTCCAAGTATTTCGCTACCTTCAGGCTCTAGACCAGCTCAAGAACCCCGTACCTATGGATATAAATACGCAGCCATGGTTACTGTGGTTTAGAGATATGCCAGAGCATCCGACAATCCGTCGTGGGATTGTAGCGGGCAACGATTCAGAAGATGAAAGACCAGCTGATGATTTTCTATTAAAAGTGGCTCGCCCCGAACTCTCCGACGCTCCCACACTTCCAGCGCAATTACTGCCCTGGTTAGAGAAGGGATGGCAAGAGGTTAATGGGGCTGTTAAAGTTATCCCCCAGAAGCAAGAGAAAATCGCTCCAGAAATAACTCGGCTTGACGATGATCCAGAGAGTGCCCTGCTTGAGACGGAGAAGACACTTATCATACTTTTTGAAGACGATCCGGAACGGCCTAGACTTCTGAATGAATGGGCGCCGAAACGTGAAGCTTGGGTTAGCAAAGAACGTCCTGCGCGGCAAGCAATGACGATTTTCACGAAGCTTTACGACCTCTATGCCCGCCTAGAACGCGAGTCCGAGCAGGTGGAACTTGTGCTAGGTGATGGTCTTTTAGATTGGGGAGGTAGCGAAGCAGGACGTCTTTATCATCCGATACTGTTACTTCGGTTGCGAATTGAATTCGACCCTGCCCTTCCCGAATTTACGGTATCAGAAGGGGAGAAACCCACTGAACTTTACAGCGCACTACTGCGCCTTATTCCTGATGTTACCGCTAAATCGATCAGTTGTTTACAAGAAAACTTAGACAATGCTGGCTGGCATCCGCTGGGTGGTGAAAACACCTCTGAGTTTCTGAAGCGCGTAGTTATCCAACTATCGCCTTATGGTGAACTAACGCCGACCACTTCAAAAAATAAGCGTGATGTCCCAACGATTCATCGCGAGCCTTTGTTGTTTTTGCGCAAAAGGACATTGGGCTATAGCCAGGCCCTTGAAGCGATCATTGAAGACTTACCTGAACGTGACGATTTGCCGGATTTTCTGAAGAACATTGTGGGTATTGTGACAGAGAAGTTTAGTGACGTGGAGGGTGGGGCAACCCCCACTGGGATTGACCCTAATGGAGAAGATGAAAAAATTCTGCTCAGCAAAGAAGCCAATGCTGAACAGTTACAAATCGCTCAGCGTTTGGACCAACATGGAGCGGTTTTGGTCCAAGGCCCCCCTGGAACGGGTAAAACCCATACCATTGCCAACCTGATTGGACATTTGTTGGCCCAAGGGAAAAGCATTCTGGTCACCAGTCATACCTCAAAGGCTTTACAGGTGTTGCGTGAAAAAGTAGTCGAACCACTTCAGCCTTTATGTATAAGTCAGCTTAGTGATGATAGCCGCGACCAAATGGATCGTGCAATTGATGCGATTACTGAACGTCTTTCTACGTCTAATGCGGATGTATTAGAACGGGAATCTGAACAATTGCAGACCCAGCGGTTAGCGCTTATTCGACGGTTAAGAGAGACCCAACATAAATTGCTACTTGCCCGGCAGGATGAATACCGTCCAGTTGTTGTGGGTGATCAAGAATATCCACCCTCAGAAGCTGCACGTCTTGTAAAAGACACCCAAGACGTTGATGCTTGGATTCCAGGTCCGATTTCAGTCGGCGCACCGTTACCACTATCACCCGCTGAGCTGGCAGAGTTATATCGGACGAATATCGCCTTGAGTCCAGAAGATGAAAGGGAACTGAGTACCGCGCCACCTGAGCCCGGGAAGCTACCGACTCCGACAGAATTCGAAAGGTTTGTAGCAGAGAAGAAAGACGTTGATGGTGTAGTGCTCAATGAGCGTCCCGAGCTGTGGTCATCGGGTGATCATTTGACGAATCCGAAAGACCTTGAGTATTTGAGCGAACGCTTGTTGAAGGCGGTTGAAGTCCTAAATACCTGTGATCAATGGCGTCTCGAAGTTCTAGAAGCTGGTTTGGATGGCGGCGTAGCCCCTGATGCCTGGCGAAAACTCATTAGGCAGGTCGAACAAGTGTCCCGGCAAGCGATGGAGGCCAAGGAACTCTTGCTTGAATATGGTCCAGTCCTGCCTTCTGATATGAGCCTTGACGAGATAGAAAAGATTCTTGCCGAAATTATTGGTTTTCAAACGGAGAATGTTAAGCTCACCGGCTTTAAACTTTGGACGAAACGACAGTGGAAGGCTTTTATTGAGAAATCTCGTGTAGAAGGAAAATCACCTTCAGAGAAAACACATTTTGAAGCTCTAAGAGTTGTACTTATGTTGACGAAAGCCAGAACGAAACTTGTTGACCGCTGGCAACGTCAGGTGACCATATTGGGTGGACCTGGTCCGGAAGAACTAGGTACCACGCCGGAGAATGTCTGTCAGCAGTTAGTCTACGCCCTTCGTCAAGGCCTTGATTGGGCAACGACTCAATGGAATCCGCTTTTGGACGAACTTAAACACTTCGGTTTTGACTGGGAACTTTTCCTCACGCATGTCCCGATTCATGCAGGTGAGCACGGACGATTGTTGAGAATTCATGATCTGGTAAAGGGTGAGGTAACGCCGTTACTTTTAGGCCATGCTAATTATTGTCATAAAGTACAACTACAGAACAGACTCGAGGCGTTAAAGGCAGTTGTTAAGTCTGTAGACAATCAGGAAAACCAGGTTAACGTGGCCTCTTCTTTATATGATGCCCTCGACGGACTAAATCCAGCTAGCTATAAGCAAGCCTATAACCGTTTAATCGAGCTCACTAGTCGACGTGGGGATATTGAACTACGTCACAAACTTTTAGGAAAGCTTGATCAAGTGGCGCCTAATTGGTCTAGTGCTATACGATTGCGCGCAGATTTACACGGCAATGGGATGATTCCGGGTAACCCCACCGTTGCTTGGCTATGGAGTCAACTACAGGATGAATTGGAACAACGGGCAAGGACTTCGATGGAAGAGTTGCAGGCACGCATTACTCAGCTGTCTGAGGATCTTCGTCGAACCACCGCTGTGCTTGTCGAGAAGAAAGCTTGGGCAGCGCAGGTGAGACGAACGACACTCACTCAACGCCAGGCACTCCAGGGTTGGAAGGAAATCATGCATCGTATTGGTAAGGGTAAAGGCAAACGCGTGCCGAGGTTCTTAGCTGAAGCACGTAGATTAATGCCGATCTGTCAATCGGCTGTGCCAGTTTGGATCATGCCCTTAAACCGGGTCATTGAAAATTTCAGTCCTAAGACGAATCGCTTTGACGTCGTCATCGTCGACGAAGCTAGCCAGGCAGATGCCATGGCCTTAACTGCCTTGTATTTAGGGAGTCAAGTTGTTATCGTGGGTGACGATGAACAGGTGAGCCCAGTAGGCGTCGGGCAAAATCAAGATGAGATCCAGAAACTGATTGATGAACATTTGCCTGGTATCCCTAACAGTCAGCTCTACGACGGCTTGTTCTCTATTTATAATTTAGGCATGACGACCTTTGATCCTATCTGCTTACGTGAACACTTTCGGTGTGTATCTCCGATTATTCAGTTTAGCAACTTTTTATCTTATGATGGGAAGATTAAACCCTTGCGGGATGAAAGTGAAGTTAAACTTAAACCCTTTACGGTGGCGTATCGAGTAGAGGGAGCGACTTCCGGTGCTAAGACCAATGAGAAAGAAGCGCATACGATTGTTTCGTTGATTCTTGCTTGCGTTGAAAACCCCATCTATAAGGACGCTTCCTTTGGTGTGATTTCTCTGGTCGGAGAAGAACAGGCCATCTTGATTGATAGTCTCTTGCGAACGAATTTGCCGCCGGCAGAGTACACAAGACGGCGTATTCAATGCGGCAATCCAGCACATTTTCAAGGGGATGAACGCGACGTCATATTCCTGTCCGTCGTTGATGCACCGACCGGCCAAGGTCCACTTACTTTAAGGCGTGAAGGCGCTCATAATATGTATAAGAAACGCTTCAATGTAGCTGCAAGTCGAGCCCGTGATCAGTTATGGGTTGTCCATTCCGTTGATCCAGATACAGACTTGAAAGCCGGAGATATCCGACGCGACCTTATTAAACATGCCCAGGATCCCTATGCCGTTACGAAGGCGCTTGAACAGCTGGAGACAAAGACCGAGTCCGAATTCGAACGCCTGGTGTTAGGACAATTAGTTCATAAGGGTTTCCGCGTCACACCCCAGTGGTCAGTGGGTGCCTTCCGAATCGACATGGTCGTTGAAGGAAATGGTAAGCGGCTAGCCGTGGAATGTGACGGCGATCGCTATCATACCTTGGAAAATCTGAGCGAAGACATGTCACGCCAGGCAATTTTGGAACGCTTAGGTTGGCGCTTTGTCCGCATTAGAGGTAGTGAGTTCTTTAGAAATCCTGAAGGAGCGATGAGGCCAGTCTTTGAACGGCTTCAAGCGCTAGAGATCCTGGCTGAAGGGATGAAGATAGATGAGGTTTTAGTGAAACCCGTTGAGGGCCTAGAGACTGAGATCTTTAGACGTGCCGCAGAAATTCGTCGTGAGTGGGGTATGGAATTACCACTAGGTGACCTACCAGAAACCGAAGTGATAGCTGCTACTGAAACGGTAAAAGCTGAAGAACGTAACGACAAAGATCAAACTGATTCTGAACATGCGTTGGTACGGCGTTTGGGTCGGAATATCCCGTCCCAAATTAAGTTTCTAGATAAGGTCATCCTTCCTAGCACGGTCACTGATATATTAACGTCGGTGTTAGAAGAATTGCTCATTATGAAACCTGACATTATTAATAATCTTGATACTAAGTATCCTTGTCAAAACCAGTTCCGTTTCACTTATGAAAGTGCAGCGTTTCCTGACGTGAAATTTGAGAAGTTATCGAATGGGTTGTGTGTCTTCAGCACGTCGAATATTGTTAGAACGATTAGAATGACCTATAGCATTCTTGACTTATGCGGATACAAGAAAGAGGACCTACACCTGATTTATAATGTAAGCTAAAGCGGTGAAGACCTGATTTTAAGCACAATCAACTCTATAGGTATTAAATGAGTGTACGAACCCTTATAATTAAGTCAATTGACGATTTGAGAATAGGACAATTTAGTGCTCACATAACCTTTCCTTAGAAGGACTGGGGGTGAGTTCCTATGCCAGGATCTGGTGATGGGATTAAATTGTCCCAAATAAGACTCGTATCAGAATTTTGCTGTGAAGAGGATACACGACTAACAACCTACATTGAAAAATACGGATTGGATAATCCGTTAATTATCGAGGGACCCATTGACGATGACGATCACTATGATCTTATTGTCGGCTATAGAACTTATGAAAGTCTGGTTCACCTAGGACGTGAAACGGTCAAATGTACGATTGAACCAGTTTCGGATTTGGCCCACCGTATCGCAAAGCGGTTACGTAGAGATAACAACAAACATAGGATGCGTAGTTTAGAATGTATCCGACACGTTCACAGGTTGTTAAACATGCATTGGTCTGAAGATTTGATTTCCAAGGAAACTGGCATTGCCCGGGCAGTGATTTGTAAATACAAAAGAATTCGGGACATACCCCAAGAGTATAAGGACATTATAAAGTCTTTAGAGCTTGGTAACGAGGCACTCTTAGCTTTGGATAGCATGCAAAGGCGTATTCCTAGTAGAATATTTTATCAGATAGTGGATGTGCTCACAAAGAAAAGGTCTGAAATCTTTGGTTATCATGTTGTGGCCATTGAATATTTGACAAAGGCCTCCGGATTTTGTGGGTTACAAGAAACAGCGGTTAATCATTCGGTTCGCAAAACCATCATCCATAAGACCTTTAAGCAGAAAGAAGCACAAAAGATCGTTGATATTGAGGCTGTCGTGTCGGGAATAACAAAGGATGATGTTATAATTGGGCAGTGTGTGGATTCCGTTATTTATGAAGCCAACGAATTAGCCCGTATTCTTTCACCGAACCTGATGAAACACGTCACTCTATTGCAACGGAAACAGCTGGTGGAAATATTTAAGAAGTGTCTGGGAAAAGCGGAATAGTATCTTGGAGTTGTGTAAAAGGTATCGGTTAAATAAAACCGATACCTTTGCGTATTTCTAGAGAAGCAAAGATAGGTCTACCATTTAGAAAATGCTATGACACGATGGATAATCCAATACAACTGAATAAAATTCTCTTATTCCAAACTGACGAAGGCAAAGTGAATGTTGATGTCTATTTTGTGGATGAGAACTTTTGGATGACGCAAAAGACTATGGGGGACTTGTTTGAGGTCAAAACACCAGCGATTTTAAAACATCTAAAAAATATATACGAATCAGGTGAGCTTGAAAGAGAATCAACTGTTTCCATTTTGGAAACAGTTCAAAATGAGGGCGGAAGAGAAATCAGTCGACAGATTGAGTATTACAATTTAGACGCGATCATTGCAATTGGCTACCGTATCAATACCAAAAAAGCCACGCAATTTAGAATATGGGCGACAATTTCGCACCATCTGAACATAATGCATAAAACAGGTCGTTTGAAACGGCCTGTTTTAATTATAAATAGGTGAGGTACAAAATGTCCGACCGTGAATCAATATCAATGGTTGACAATACGGGCATGAAAATCACGTTCCGCATGGTCCTTATACCGAGATAGAATGTGGCATAGCGAATATGAAAATGGTTGAAGATTTTAACGAAGATGGCTTATCTGATGAATGAACAAGGTGTTTTCTGTCCACATCCTCAATTTTTTTGGAGGCGGGGTTAAGAACCGAGAGCATTTGGAGTAACGCAGATGTGGAAATGACCGTTAACCGACCATAAATTATTATTAAAAGGTAATTTAATACATAGGCGCTTAATGTTAAAAATATGCAGGGGATTTACAACCTGAAGGAGAAGTGTGAGATAAACCTAGTACATAATGATAGACCGATGTTCGGACGAGATTTACTTGTACTTAGGAGTAGCGTTGATCAAATAGAGTTAATAAGTTTCCACTAGCGCAGAGATCGTAAAATTAAGTCGCTTATTTATAATTGTATTTGTGGAGGTTGAAATGACCAATCAGTATGATTTAAAAAAACTCATAATGATCTTGCCAATTTTGGCGAGAACAACAGGTGGATACGCAACGATTACTAACTCTGGAGGACGGAGATTATGTACCGTTGATTGGAATGGAATGGAAATGAAGGAATTGAACAATGAGATATACGATTTGGCGAGAGATGCAGGACAACAGGCTCGTCCGTTAATTGGTGTGTCTCAAATAGTTGATCAGGCTGATGCTTGGGCATTGCCAATCGGTGACTATGTCTTGGCGTGCAGCAATGTGGAACGACTTAAAAGAGAACAGAAATTTCTTAATGCTTTAATAAAGGCACTTCCGATGATTGCACAAGTGGCTGGTGGGGAAGCAGTGATTTTTAACGATATTGGTGAACGGACATTAAGTTATTACTCGAATGGAACAGAAAGACATCAACTTAAGGGGAAAGTGAGTAAACAGGCTAGACTAGCTATGGTTTCCCAGGAGCCAGTTGTTGGAAAGTCTTTTTCTGTTAATGGAGCAATGGCGGTACGTATTCCTATTTCAGAGAAGATTGGGTTCGGATTTAACAATGAAAATGTGGCCCGACAACACCAGAAATTATATGATGAAGTTAAAAAGCTACGAAGTGCTAAATATTGTTTCGAAGACATTATCGGGGAAAGCGAAATATTAGCAAAAACAAAGAGTATGGCGAAATTTGTTGCAGATGGTGTTTCCTCAATTCTTATCTATGGGGAGACGGGAACTGGAAAGGAATTGTTTGCTCAATCAGTCCATAATGCTAGTGAACGTCGAGCTCAACCGTTTGTGGCGTTAAACTGTGGGGCTTTACCGGCTTCACTCATTGAAAGCAATCTCTTCGGTTATGAGGAAGGCGCCTTTACCGGAGCAAAAAAGGGGGGATGCATTGGCGCTTTTGAACAAGCGAATGGGGGTACTATCTTTCTAGATGAAATTAGTGAGATGGAAATTAGCATGCAAACAAAATTACTTAGAGTACTTCAAGAAAGAGAAGTAGTAAGAGTGGGCGGATTGAAAGCAAAGAATATTGATGTTAGGGTCATTGCCTCAACCAACAAAAATCTAAATGATCTAATTGCGGATGGGAATTTCCGGCAGGACCTTTTTTATCGTTTAAATGTAGTCCAGTTAAAGATTCCTTCTCTAAAAGAGCGATTAGGAGATATTATTTTATTAGCTAGGTATTTTATTCATAAATACGCTTTATCCTTTGGTAAACCAGTAGAAGATATAGGCATTGCGACATTAAAGATATTGCAAAATTATTCTTGGCCAGGAAATGTCCGTGAACTCCAGAACTGTATCGAATCTGCTATGAATATGGTGCGAGAGGAGTCGATACTTCTACCTGAGCATTTGCCTCCTTACCTGTGTCATGATCAAAGGGCTTCGCAAGAATCCGCGGTTGTTGAGATTGTGCATGAAGGGCTTAATTTAAAAGAAGCAGTGTCAGAAACTGAAAAACTAATTATTAAACAGGCGCTGAAAATTGCCAAGTATAAAAAGGTCAAGGCCGCTTGCATACTGGGAATAAGTACTGTGACCTTATGGCGAAAACTAACTGAGTATGGGCTGGAACTAGAATAAATGTAATTTCAATAGTAAGCAACTATTTTCAGCTCAACTTCAAATATGCAATTAGTCGTTTCATTAATGAAACGACTAATTGCATATTTGGAATAATCTTTATATAAGTGAGCCATAAACGTAAAAACCATTTCAAAAATGAGTTATTGCCTTTGCCTTTTAACGACAAATACCAGCCAGAATGATATGAACCCTTGAAATACCCCTTGTAATATCAGGACAAAGCTTAATTTATGAATATATTCTTGGCATAGAAGTTGCAATATAAGATATCAGAGGAGTATTTGAAATAAATTACTCTGATACTAGAGGGCGTTAGAATAAGTGTGTTTGAGGGAAATGGCTCTTATTCTAGTACAAACTAACCTAAGTAACCATTTTCCTATTTCAGAGGAATAATGTACTTTCTATTAAGACAGAGTGATTTATTAGATTTGTTGGTACGCAAATTGCATAGTAAATAAGTTAGAAAGGGAAGCCCAAAGCTGATAAGGAAAAGAAGCTCATTTTTGTGTCATTCTGTGCCCCCGATAAACAGTTGTGATACATGAAAATACCAATAGTAAGATTATGTGAAGGAGGGTTGCAGTTTAAGGGTGTAGGATAACACAACTTCTAGGCTTGGAAACTCTAACGTACTCCGTGTAATCCATCAAAATAGTGAAATTAGATACTCTGGATTTAATTCAAAGATGGAGGTAAAGAGATGCTCAAAAAACCGCAACCCGCCTATAAGAAAACGGAAAAATGGTGGTTAGGACTGGTAGTTCTGTTCTATGTCTTGTATAACATGCCGGGTGTCCCCCAGTATGGTGATGCCCGTGGCGCCCTCCTGCACGGGGCACTTACGATCATACCGCTTTGGATTATAGTTTATGGCGGGATGATAATTTTACACCGTCAAAGAAAAATGAAAGTTAAACACGATGGAGTTATCCCTACTGAAAAGGCCAAAGACCTAAAGGAGGGTGTATAAATGCTATCTGTCGTTTCAACATGGTCTATTTATATTATTTACATGACAGCTCTTATCGCTTTTGGAGTTATTATTTGGTGGCGCGAAAAAAATCAATCAACTCAGCACTTTTATACTGCTGGAAACTCCATAAATTGGTTTGTTTTATGTATGACTTATATTGCCGCACTCATGAGTACGTGGGTGTTCTTTTCGGGACCTGGTGGTTATTACCGTGGAGGTTTCGGATATTTTATGTCGGAACTAAGCTATATGCCTTTGTTCCCAGTTCTTACTTACTTTGTAATGAACAAAGTATGGCTATTAAATACAAAGAGAAATTATACGACACCAGCGGATCTTTATGATGACCGTTTCAAGAGTCCTTTATTAAGACTTATATTGGCCTTAGTATTCTTCAGCGTTTCACTGCCCTATGCGGCTGCAATCTATGTTGCTTGTGGTCAAGCCGCTGAAGTCGCAACTGGAGGCCAAATATCGCACGTTTCTATCATACTGTTTGTGGGTATAACTGCTCTGATATATGTGCCGTTCGGAGGCGTGAAATCCGTTGCTTGGGCGGCTACAGTCCAAGGCTGGATATTCATGATTGCTTTATGGACAATTGGCATAAGTGCCTTGAGCTACGGTTTCCATGGCACTTTTGGAGACGCCATTGCTAGTGTTTGGACCAATACCAACTCTTGGTTCTCGTATCCTGGTCCAGAAAAGTGGGCTCCATATTCCGCCAGACTTGGATACCCACTCGCATGTGCGATTGGTTGGACTATTATGCTGCCAGACGTATTTATTAGAGCTGGTTATTTCGGGAAGGATCTGAACGCACAGCGCAAACTCATGCTTTTTCAACCGATATTACAGTTAATTGTTTGGACTGGCACTATGGTTATTGGGTTTGCTGCTATTGCTTTAGTACCGGGATTAACAGGCGCTGACACAGAACTAGTCATTCCCTATTTGATCACTAAAATAATTTCACCCCAAGCTTTAGGCTTTGGTGCCATTCTAATGGGATTATTTGTCTGGGGTACGTTAGCCAAAGGGTTGGCTGCAGCAACTTCGCATCTTTTGGTAGCGGGGTCAATAATCTCGGAGGACATTCTCACCAAGTTGCTCAAGTTGAACGTTTCTCCTAAAACACACATTATAATAGCCCGCTTATCAGTTGTCGCTTTAGGACTGGCGGCTATGGTGCTTGCCATTAATCCTCCTAGTTTAATCTGGACACTGATCATGTTTGCGATTGCCCTGGTCATGCCGATTTTCCCAGTTCTTGTGGCCGCTCTCTACTGGAGAAGAGCTACAGCACCAGCAGCCATACTGGCTTCTTTAGTGGGGGTCGCTGGTGTAATATTGACTTACAAGTATGGTTATGGAGACGCTTGGTATGGCCTATTCGGAATGATTGCTTCAACTGTTGTTTTGATTATAGTCAGTTATATGACAAAAGAAATGGACAAGGCGGTACTGGATGAATTTTATGGGAATTTGGAAATAGCAGAATCTGAGTTTTATGAACCAGATGCTGTTGTAGAAGCAAGGTAGTATTTCAATAATCTTTTGGGAGAAATGGAAAGTGGGTGAGTCCATTGAGAGGGGATGGTCAAAAGAGTTAAGGACAGAACGGTTTTTCGTGATAGCTTAATAACTACTAAATAACAAATGTGAACATAGAGAGGAAGAGATTTATGATTAGTTATGCAGATTTAGCACAGAGCGTTATCTTAGGTGACGAAGATTTGGTAAAGGAACAGGTGACTAGCCTTCTAGCAGCTGGAGAAAGCCCTTTGAAAATTATTAACGAGGGATTAATTGCCGGAATGAATGTGGTAGGCGTTCGTTTCAAAGCTGCGGAAATGTATGTGCCAGAAGTTCTTATGTCAGCGCGGAGTATGAGTGTAGGGGTGGAGATTGTCAAACCACTGATCGCTGAGACTGATATGAAAAGCAAGATTAAAGTGGTATTGGGTACAGTGAAAGGCGACCTTCATGATATTGGCAAGAACCTTGTTGGCATCATGATGGAAAGTAGTGGACTGGAAGTTATTGACTTGGGTGTAGATATTTCGCCGGAAAGATTCGCGGAAGCAATTAGAGAATATAACCCCGATATAATAGCTCTATCAGCACTACTAACCACAACTATGGCTAACATGAAGAGTACAATTGAAAAGTTAGAAGAAGAAGGTTTGAGAGATAAGGTTAAGGTAATTGTTGGCGGAGCTCCTATTTCACAAGAGTTTGCAGATTCAATTGGTGCTGACGGTTTTGCAGCGGATGCAGCCTCTGCTTCGGATCTCTGTAAAGTACTTGTCGAAAAATAGAGAAACTGATTAGAGGCATCAATAATATAGGAGGTAAAATAATGGCAAGAGATTTGAGTGTACGAATATTAAGTACGGATGAGGTTGAATTCTTAAAAGACAAGATTCAGATCCTATTATCAACTAAGGGAATCAAAATTGAACACCCAGAAGTGATGGAAATATTGAAGAAGGCAGGGGCAGAAGTATCTGAGTCTTCTGGTTTAGTGAAATTTCCTAAACAATTATTCGATGAAGCTTTAAAACAAGTTCCCCGTGAGTTCACTTTAGCGGGTATTGATCCGAAGAATGATTTGCATTTCCCTCATCCTCAAGGGTTGTTTCATACGAGAACGTGCACAGGGGGTATGTATTATCCAAATGAAAACGAGAACGGCGAATATCATCATATTCTAATTGAGGAAGTTGCAGAATGGACGAAGTTAATTAACGCTTTAGAAAACATTAATTTCTGGTCATTGCCGTCGACCAACCCAATAGGGTTTCCAGCAGAAACTATTGATATCCATACATTTGATACTGTTTTGCGGAATACGACAAAACATGGATGGGTACAGCCTTATGAAGCTGAAAATATTAAATATTTAATAGAAATGGCAGCTGCTGTGGTTGGCGGGAAAGAGCAACTTCGCAAAAAACCCATTATCAGCGCTATTTGCTGCTCTGTCCCTCCTTTGACGTTCAAGTATATGGATATGAACATTATCTACGAATGCTGTAAGGCAGGAGTTCCACTTCAACCGTGTTCTTTGCCGGCGGCTGGCGCCAATGTCCCTATAACTCCGTCTGGAATAGCACTGGTGGCCTGCGCAGAAGTTATGGCGATGATCATAATGGCCCAAATTATTGCACCTGGGACACCTTGTGTTGCTACACCGTTATTATTTGAAATGGATATGTTGACAACCGTTACTACACAATCAGCAATGTCTACAACGATGGGAAGAATGATAGCCATGCAACTCTTTCAGGAAGGATATGGTATACCTGCCCATACTTATGCTACAGGGACAGATAGTTGTACTCTGGATGGACAATCGGGATTTGAGCAAGCTTCCCTCAGCCACATGGTTGCATTAGCAGGAGCTTCTGTACTTGGCGGAGCAGGTCAGCTCGAGACCGCTAAGGCCATTAATCCTTTGCAGTTAATTATAGATAATGACGTCTTCGGAATGGTTAAACAATTAAAAGGTGGCTCTGTTGTCGATGAGGAAGCTGTTGCCTGGGCTGATATTATGGCATTAACCGATCATGAAGGATTCGTGGCTAAAAAACATACCTTTAGGCATTTCCGGGATGGTTATCGGGCAAAAACTTTTTCTCGAGATTCAAGAACTGCATGGGTAGAAAAGGGTAGCAAAGACATTGTTGCCAGGGCTAAAGATCAATACGAGTTAATTAAGCAAAACTATGTGCCAATTAACCTGCCTGTAGATGTAATACAAGAATTGGATTCAATCGTAAAACGTGCTGATCAAGAACTTGGAAAGAAATAATAAAAGTGCATAACCCCATAGAAACTTTGTAACGATTCAAGTAGGGCTTTAACTATCAGGATGGGGACGTAATGAATTTCAGCGTGTCCCCATCCTCAACTCGGGCATATCCTCCTGCAATTTGCAAAACTGACTGGATGATGAGGTAATCGTCTGCTTCTAAATATTTTGATCAACACAAGTGCCATTATTTTTAGTGAGGATGCGATTTTATGGCAGATCTAAGTGAATATTACCAACCGCAATCTTTGACAGCTGCGCTGGAGTTATTAGCAAAATCAGACGGCAAATTAAAGCCCTTGGCGGGAGGGACTGACATCGTTCCGGCGATGGGTAAGGGGGAGCTAAATGCCGAAGGGTTGGTTGACTTATCTAAGATACCGGACATGCGGCAGATCAGAATAGACGGTAGCGAGATAAAGATAGGTAGTTTGGTTACTTTTGCGCAAATTGATTCTTCTCCATTAATACGAGAGAGGGCGTCGCTTTTGGCAGATGCCGCGGCTGCCGTAGGTTCACCCCAGATTCGTAATTCAGGAACTATCGGTGGTAATATTGCCAATGCTTCGCCGGCAGCTGATACGGTAACAGCCTTGGTAACGTTAGATGCCGAGGCGAAGCTTGATTCCATTGCGGGATCACGACGTGTACTTGTTAGTGAATTACTGTGCGGACCTGGAAGAACCAAAATTCTCCCTCAAGAAATAATCACAGAGATAACCTTTAGTGTCCCACCGATAGGCAGTAAAACTGGTTTTATCAAGTTAGGCCGTCGTAAGGCCTTAGCGATTGCGAGAATGAATTTAGCTATTATATATATCTTAGACGAGGAAAGAATTAGTTTTGCCCGTGTAGGGTTGGGGGCAGTCGGGCCAAATCCTCGTCGCTATACAGTTTTAGAAAATAGTTTGTTGGGGCAAAAGCCATCAGAATCTTTAATCGAAGTGTTTGCTATTGAGGCTAAACGTGAAGTAACACGAGTGCTTGGTTCTCGGCCTTCAGCAGTATACAAGTGTGAAGCTGTGAAGGGAATCGCTCGGGATTTGTTGAGAAAATTGTTCCTGGAGAGTGGACAGGGGGTGGTGTAAAGTGGCTCAGTTTCATCTAGAAATGAAGGTTAACGGAGAATCAATAGCCCTAGACATTGATCCGGGATTACGGTTACTAGATGTTTTGCGTGATATTCTGCATTTAACTGGAACTAAAGAAGGATGCGGAGAAGGGGAATGCGGTGCCTGCTCGGTCATTCTTGATAACGAGTTAGTAGACTCTTGTTTAATTCTTGCTCCTCAAGCTTATGGCAAAGAGGTAATAACGATTGAAGGGCTTGCCCTAAACGGGGAAATCGGTCCATATCAACAAGCTTTTTTAGAGGTTGGCGCCGTCCAGTGCGGGTACTGTACACCGGGAATGATCTTGGCTGCAAGGGTGTTGCTGAATCACAATCCCAAGCCTTCAAAACAGGATATTTCAAAAGCCATATCAGGCAATCTTTGTCGCTGTACGGGTTATAAAAAAATCGTTCAAGGCGTTGAAATAGCAGCTTCTATAAAAGAAAGGAAAGAAGGTGTCTCCCGTGCCTGAATATAGCATTATCGGCAAGTCAGTGCAACGGGTTGACGGACCGCAAAAAGTTTCCGGACAGGCTCAATATGCGGCAGATCTAGATATCCCGGGAGCTCTTTGTTTAAAAGTATTGCGCAGTAAGGTAGCACATGCCTTACTGAAAGAAATAGATGTAAGTGAAGCATTAAAGGTTCCTGGGGTGGTGCAAATTTTCACCCATACCGATATACCTGGGATTAACAGTTACGGAATAATATTCAAAGATCAACCGGCTTTAACTAATAAGGTGCGTTTCAAAGGGGATGCTATAGCCTTGGTAGCGGCCGAGGATGAAGCTAGTGCAAATATTGCCTTGAGGTTGATTAAGGTTAACTTTGAAGAACTACCTCCTGTTTATGATGTAAGGGTTGCAATGGGGGCGGATGCACCAGCAATTCATGATACGGGTAATATCCTTTCAGTTTATAGGATCAAAAAAGGGGATGTTGAATCAGCCCTTAATCAAGCAGACGTGGTGATTCCTAGGAGTTATACCACCCAACGTATTGAGCATTGCTATATAGAAACAGAAGCAGGAGTAGCCTATATGGACAATGACATGTTGGTGATTAAAGCTGGTACTCAGAATCCTCATTATGATCGGCGTGATGTCGCTCGTGTCTTGGGGTTAGCCATGAATAAAGTGAGGATTATCCAAACAACGACCGGCGGTGGGTTTGGTGGCAAATTGGATATTTCCGTGCAATGTTTCCTCGGTTTAGCTGCTATAAAGCTGGGCCGTCCGGTAAGAATGGCTTATGATCGAGGAGAGTCTTTTGTTGCTACTGGTAAACGACATCCTTTCTTAATTGATTACACCACAGCAGCAAACAAAAACGGAAAGTTGTTAGCTGTTAAAGTTAGAATCGTTGGAGATACAGGGGCCTATGCATCTTATGGCTCAGCAACGTTACTTAGGGCTGCAGTACATGCAACGGGGCCCTACGAAATACCTAATGTGGATGTTGAAGCTTTTTGTGTATATACGAATAATCCCTTTAGTGGAGCTATGCGGGGTTTTGGCACGCCGCAAATGGCGTTTGCTTGCGAGAGCCAGATGGATTTGGTCGCCCAGGCTGTCAATATAAGTCCTGTAGAAGTGCGTCGTCGTAATATTTTACAAGAAGGTGCTCTTACTGCTACCCAACAAAAATTGAATTCCAGTATCGGTATCGGAAAAACATTAGAGGCTGCCTGGGAAAAGGCTCTCCAGGTCATGCCTGGCCTAGGAGATGAAAATAGATGAAAAAACGTGGGTACGGTATAGCTAATATGTGGTATGGCATTGGTAATACAGCTGCCCCCAATCCTTCAGGTGCTTTTGTTGATTTTCTGGATGATGGGACTGCTATTGTTTTGAGTGGTTGCGCTGACATTGGGCAGGGCTCGGACACTGTCCTGGCTCAGATTGCGGCTGAGACTTTGGGTATTTGTATAGAAGATGTCGTCATCGTATCAGCTGATACTGAAGTAACGCCTGACGCAGGCGCTTCATCGGCATCTAGACAAACGTATGTTTCTGGCAATGCGGTTCGTTTGGCTGCCGAAAAAGTCCGGGATCAGATCATTGCTATGGCCGCAGAACTATTAAATACACAGACAGAAACGATAAGCCTCTGCCAAGGCGAGGTCTGGAATTGCAACAAGTCCAGTGGCGTGAGTATAAAAGAAATTATTGTTAAGTGCCGCAGTAGAGGCATCTTAACTCTGGGACATGGCACATATAATCCGGTGACTACCCTATTGGACTCGGAAACCGGTATGGGTATCCCCTATGCGACCTATGCTTTTGCTACTCAAGTCGCTGAAGTAGAAGTCGATACGGAAACAGGTATGGTTGAAGTTATCCGAATTGTAGCAGCCCATGATGTCGGTAAAGCCATCAACCCACAAAATGTGGAAGGACAGATTGAAGGAGGCTGTGCCATGGGGATCGGTTATGCTTTGCTTGAAGAAGTCATTCTCAAGGATGGCGAAATACAAAATCCTGGTATGTCTACTTATCTCATTCCTACTGCTCTGGATATTCCAGAAATCCATACAATAATCATTGAAGAATCCGAAATTAGTGGACCTTTTGGGGCAAAAGGGGTGGGTGAACCAGCCTTGGTCCCGACGGCTGCAGCTATTGCCAATGCCGTGGCCGATGCTTTGGGAATTCGCATTTATGATTTGCCACTAACCCCCGAAAGAGTCGTGGCCGCAATAAAATCCGCGAAGGAAGATAAGCATAAAGCTCAAGAACTAAGGAAGTAGAGGAGGTATTTCTCATGGCAGTTATTGCACTAATAAACATTGGGATGATAGTAACAGGGGACATTAAACAACCGCTAAGTAAGGCAAATACGATCGTTGTCCGAGATGGGAAAATTGCCAAAATAGGTAACGCTGATATCCTGGAAGCGTTTAAGGTAGATAAGACAATTGATGTAGTCGGAATGACCGTTACACCGGGTTTGATCGATTCGCATGTCCATCCGGTGATTGGGGATTATACCCCTCGCCAAAAAACACAAGACTATCTTGATGGTGCCGTACATGGCGGAGTAACAACGTTTATCTCTGCAGGTGAACCCCACTTTCCTGGACGTCCAAAAGATCCAGCTGGAACAAAAGCGTTAGCAATATTGGTTCATAAGTCCTTCGAGAACTTGCGTCCAACGGGTTTAAAAGTTCATGGTGGGGCGGTAATTCTGGAAAAGGGACTTGTTGAAGCAGATTTTGCTGAGATGGCAAAGGAAGGTGTCTGGCTCGTCGGGGAAGTCGGTCTGGGAAGTGTAAAGAAACCTGAAGATGCTGCACAGATGGTCAAGTGGGCCAAAAAATATGGAATGAAAATAGCAATGCATACTGGTGGGACATCAATTCCAGGAAGCTCAACGGTTACAGCGGATGATGTCATTGCTGTTCAACCGACGATAGTTTCTCATGTTAATGGTGGACCTACGGCGATTTCTCCTGCCGAAATAGAAAAGTTGATTAACAATACAGAGTTACCGCTCGAGATTGTACAATGCGGCAATCCAAAGATCGCTGCTTTAACCGTTCGTAAATTGGCAGAGAAAGATGCTTTGGATAGAGTCATCTTTGGAAATGATTCTCCTTCCGGAACAGGGATTATTCCTTTGGGAATCTTACGGAATATAAGCTTTATAGCTTCCCTGACGGATATTGCGGCTGAAAAAGTTATCGCGATGGCAACAGGTAATACGGCACGTGTTTTTGGTTTGGATTCTGGTCTTATCGCTGAAGGTAAAGAGGCTGATTTGGTAATAATGGATGCGCCTATGGGATCAATAGGGAGTAATGCATTAGAAGCGTTGGAAGCGGGGGATTTGCCAGCAGTGGCGCTTGTTATGGTCGATGGAGTCATCAAAGTTACAAAGAGTCGTAACACTCCCCCTTCTCAACGTAATTATTCTCTTACGTAATTTGTAGTTAATGGATGACAGGGAGGCTGAACTAATGGCAGTTGTAATTGACATTGAGTTGTGTAAGGGATGTGGCATCTGTAGCAAGGAATGTCCCAATAAGGCTATTCTTATTAAAGATAAAAAGGCTTTTATTCAAGATAGCTGTACCAGCTGCGGGATCTGCACTAGAGTATGCCTTTTCAATGCGGCTACCAAAATCAGTGAAATTAAAGCAGGGGCTGTAAAATGCACCTCTTGCCCTGTACAATGTGAAGTTTTAGAAGGATACACGGGAGCTTGCCAGCGCTATCGGAATGATGCAGGTCAGCTTATCCGTAACCGGAAATTAGTGACGGATGTTACTCCGGGAGGCCCGCTGATTACGGCAGTTGGGGCTGGAACTGCCTATCCTTGCTGTCGTCCAGCACCGTATATTGCACAGGATACCGTTGATGGTGTAGAGATGGTTACAGTCGTAACCGAAGCACCTTTAAGTTACAGTGGGATTAAGGTCAAGATTGATACCAATTTGTTTGTAGGTGAAGAAGGTACTAAGGTTAAGCGCAATGGCAAAGTCATAGGAATGGTTGATACCGAAGAGTACGGTTCCAAGATGCTTTCGATCGGTGGAGCAAACCTTCTAACAGGCAAAGATGGATTTATTGTTGCTCGAACTATTGTGGAAATTGCCAATAAAGAACGAGTAACGTTGAAGGTTGATAATAACACCTTGGAGCTTCAAGTCGGTTATGCACCCATTATTAACGAGGTAGAAGATACGAAGATGCGGGTTGGTTGCGGAAGTGCAACGATTGGTATGTTTGCTGCCAAGCTCAAAGAAGTTGTCGATGAGGCGATCATTCTTGATCATCATGTGGTTGGCTTGCTCTCAGAACATATGGCAGGGGAAGTAGTCGGCATGAGCTGGAGCGGAGTAATTCCCAATGCCAGAAAGAGTACCCGGGGACGTTACTTTGGGGAACATGGCCAAGGTTGGGGTGGTACAAATATAGAAAATCCAATAGACGCCATTAAGTCGGTCGATATGTCCCGAGCTAGGGAAAGTATGAAGGTCCTTGTCACCGAGACCACTGGAAGAATGGCAGCTCTATTCGAAGTCCAAGTAGATGGTTCCGTGGTTGAAATACTAATGACTAATGAGGTTAAGAGTGCCGTTGATGCTATCCGCGATACGTGTGAAGATGCACGAGTTTCCGCTCTCTATGTTGGAGGAACTGGCGGTAGTGCACGTGCCGGTGTAGCGGTAAATCCACTTAAAGTAACACAGGCAGTCCATAATGGAGATGCATTATTAACCATCGGTGGTGCTAAGGTCTTTGTGCTCCCTGGTGGGGGAATTAACTTCATGGTGGATGTTGAAAAAGTCGTTCCCAAAGCCTTTACTTGGGTTCCAACACCTGCAACGGTTGCTCCGGTAGAATATACAATGCCCTTGGAAAAGTATAAAGAAATTGGTGGTCATACCCAGGTGATCAAGAGGCTAAGTGAAATCGTCTCTCAAATAGAGTAAACGGGAGAGGGTATTGTAATGATCAATGTCTTATCCGAAGATCGGGTATTTCTGAATTGTGGCCCAGTTCAAATGATGTTAATGGCCAGAGCGCATGGTCTTGCAATGACACCACAACTGAAGGAAGCCGCAGAGTATGTGATAAAGCTTCTGTCAGATTTAGCGGATGTACAAGCAAAGGCAAAAGATGTTTTAACATTAAATGTAGCAGATTTTAGTGACTATCCCTTGCCTTTACGGTTGATGGTCGAGGCTGTGTTAGAAGCCGGAGATAGGACCTTAACGCCCATGGCAGCAGTTGCGGGTACTTTTGCAGATTTAGCAGCTGACTGGCTGGTGGGAAAAGGTGCTTCAAAGGTCATGATCAATAACGGCGGGGATATTGCGATAAGATTGCTAGCAAAAGAAAAGACGAAGCTGGGGCTGACACCTAGTATTGAATCCTTAAGGTATAGTCATATTCTTAACCTTACCGCTGAAGATGGAATTGGTGGAGTCGCAACCAGTGGCTTGGGAGGGCGAAGTTTTACGAAGGGTATCGCTAGTTCCGTGACGGTTGTAGCGAAGACTGCTAGAGTCGCCGATGCCTGCGCAACGCTTATTGCTAATCATTGTTTTGTGGAAGACCCAGGCATTTTGAGATTGCCTGCGGAACAATTGGACCCGAATACAGACATACCTGGACACCTAGTTACCGTCAAGGTTGGGAACTTAAGTCTTCAGACTAAGACAAAAGCTTTGGAAAACGGCTTGCGTAAAGCCATAGAACTTAGATCTCAAGAGCATATTCACGGAGCGGTGATCTTTCTGGATGACTTGGTTGTAATGATTCCTGAAAACTTATGTCAAACGGCAAAATTTGAAGGAGGAACTAAAAATGGAAATTCGTAAAATTGTAACGGTCGTTGAAGAAACGCATAAAGATGGCGAAAAGGGTTTAGCTAAACCCACGCGCAAGGCAGTGGCTATAGCCGTTATTAAAAATCCATATGCAGGACAGTACGTGGAAGATTTAACAGAACTGATGGAAATTGGCGAACAATTGGGCGCGATACTTGCTGAACGGGCAGTAAAAGCACTCGGGATTGCAAAAGAAGACGTTGAGAGTTACGGCAAGGGAGCCATTGTCGGTGAAAAAGGTGAACTTGAACACGCTGCTGCCATTTTGCATCCTCGTTTAGGCAAACCTTTTAGGGAACAAGTTGGGGGCGGTAAAGCAATTATCCCTTCTGCTAAGAAACTTGGCGGAATGGGAACAGGCTTAGATGTACCCGTACATTACAAAGACGCAGCGTTTGTGCGCACACACTATGATGCTATGGAAGTGAGAATCGCGGATGCACCTAGAGCGGATGAATTGCTTGTTGCGCTAGTTGTTACGGATGCCGGGCGTCCACATCCACGGATTGGCGGTTTACAAAAAAGTGAAGTTAAAGGTGAAGACGGCCTTAGATAAGTGAAAAGGCTGAGATAAGGGGGGTGTTACCATTGAAAGTAGGCTTTATTGGAATTGGTGTCATGGGAAAACCAATGGCTAGAAATATTATAGTCGCAGGGTATTCGTTGTTTGTAAATGATGTGAATGAAACAGCTGTACAAGAACTTGTTAATGAAGGGGCAAAAAGAGTTCAGAGTCCGCGTGAATTAGCTCAAGAGGTCGATGTTGTTATCACAATGTTGCCGAATGGAGCGATTGTAGAGCAGGTACTGCTTGGAGAAAAGGGCATTTTTGCCGGGGCAAAGCCGGGATTTGCGATCATTGATATGTCGAGTGTTGCACCGACGTTTACACGGAAAATGGCAAAACTAGCCTTCGAACAGCAGATCAATTATATCGATGCGCCAGTTAGTGGTGGGGTGAAGGGTGCAACCGAAGGTACGTTAACTATTATGGTGGGTGGAGAGAAAGATCTTGTGGAGCGTTACCAACCTTTGCTGGAAGTACTGGGTAAAAAGATTTACCACGTGGGTAAGGTAGGAGCTGGAGATGCAGTAAAGATTGTCAATAACCTATTGTTGGGCGTGAATATGGCAGCTGCAGCAGAAGCTTTTGTCTTAGGAAAGAAGCTTGGGCTGGATCCCAAAGTCCTGCTGGAAATTATTAGCGTTAGTTCTGGTAACAGCTACGCGCTCGAAGCCAAAATGCCTAACTTCGTTTTTAAAGGTCAGTTTGAAGCGGGATTTGCAATTGACCTTCAATATAAAGATCTTGAGCTCGCGATCCAAACAGCTAAAGAGGCCAAAGTCCCTATGATTCTAACGAATGTTGCCCAACAGGTATTTGAGCAAGCACGAGCTGCAGGACTAGGACGGGAAGATATTTCAGCCGTAATAAAGCCGCTAGAAGATCTGTTGAGTATTAAAGTAAGAGCGTAGAACTAAAAGCTGGAGGTGAACCAAGTGGAAGAAATCCTAAAACTAATTCAAGCAAAGGGATACCAAGTTGGAAATTTAACCATAGGCGAAGTTGTCGAAATCGCGGACGAACTATGCATACGTGCAAGTGAGGTGATTATCGCCGAGGCCATGTCCCAGAATGCTATGACTCGAGAAGAAATTATTGATGCCGTTATCAATGCCTTTGCGCACAACCTTTATGCTTCAGAGGTGGGCATTACCTCTGGTTCGAGTTTTTTACTTGGTAAAGTGCCTCAAGAATTAGCTTATAATGATTTTTCTCATCGTTTAGTTGAGGATGACCTCATAAATAAGATACTTGTTTATACTCTAGCCGCTCAAGTAGGCAACCATTCTTGTGGACTGCAACCCTGCGCAGGAACAGGGGATTCTTGTACCTACACCGGAATTTTCCGTGCGCTCAAAGAGATTATTGAGGATAAAGAAGAATTGGCACGAGTCGTATCTGTGATGCTAAAAGTAGGAACCATCTTTCGTGCGGGCAAAACTTCGACGGGTTGTAATATGGAAGGCTTCGGTGCTGGTGCTGCTGCTACAGCCGCAACCTTGGTAGAATTTCGCAAAGGACAACCAAAAGCGTTGGCTAAAGCAATAGTTTTGGCGTTATCTCCAACAATTGGTGTCCCATGCACTCCCCGGGTAATGGTATCAGGACTATGCGCCACTCATATCGGTGGTGGTGTGCTGATTGGCAATTTGGCAGCAAACTTGGCAATGCATACGAATATTCCAGTCGATGTACCTGTTGACGTCATGATTGCCATGGCAGCAGCAGTACACCCAGTTTCAGCGACGTATTTAGTTCCTGTGGTTAACGATTATATGCAACCTTTCTTTAAAACCAACCTTGAGGTTGAAGACTTCATAGACGATTCAATTAAGGAAAAAGAAAAGACAACCATAGAAGTGACTATGGCCAGGGCCTTAAAAGAAGCCCGTACACTTGCTGAAAAAGCCAATTCAATTGTAAAACCTTTTGGAGAAGCAGTGGTTGGGGGAAGTAGCCAAGCCGTAGGATCACCGACGAATGCCGGACGAATTGCGCATGCCTTGGCGAGAGGGGAAATCACTGGAGTTAAGATTGAATTGTATGCAGAACTGTTTGCGCGTCGTGGAATTAACGTTCCAGGAATCCTTATGGCTGCAGTCCTGGGGGCAAGCACAGATAACGGTAAAGCCTATCGGGAGATCATGCAAATAGTCCAGGACAAGAATATAGAGGTTGAAATAGTAGAAGTGGATGAGCCTCAGTTGCAAAGGATTACTATTTCCGCGACTGAGCAAAGTTCAATGGTCGAAACCTTGAACAGAGGTGGCGCACGACTTGTTCTTAAAAAAGCCAAACCGTCCTTAGATGAAGCCATCAAAGTGGCGAGGCGGTTAGGAATTGTCCTCGTTGATTGATCGGAAGGAGGAGAAGTTGAGTGAACCAAATAGAAAAATATTTAGCAATTGCAGCAGGCAAAGAAGAGGTTCACGTCGGTGACGATATAACGGTCAACGTTGATCTTGCTATAGCCCATGACATTACTGGGCCCATGGCAGTTGAACAATTCAAGAAGATAGGCATAGCTCACGTTTTTGATGAGAAAAAGGTCGTCTTTGTCCTAGATCATATCATTCCAGCTGCTACGGTAGAAGCCAAAGTACTGCACAATATTCTTAAAGGATTTTCAAAGGAATACGGAGTTAAACTTTACGACAAAGGTGAAGGGGTTATTCATCAAGTTATCGCTGAAAAACACCGTTTGAAACGGGGCTCGATCTTGGTAGGTGCAGATTCACATACCTGTACTGCTGGTGCTTATGGTGCTTTAGCAATTCCAGTAGGTGCTACTGAATTAGCAGCTACTATGGCTACAGGTACGATTGATTTAGACGTACCAGACGTCTGTGAGATTCGTATCGACGGGAAGCTACGGCCTGGAGTTTATGCTAAGGATGTTATTTTACATTTGATTGGACATTTCGGGACGGCAGGATTTACCGATCAAGGCGTTATATATACGGGTAGCTTAATGGATCAGCTAACTATGGATGATAAAATGACGATTTCTAACATGGGTATCGAGATGGGGACAATGATTAGTTATTTTGCAGATGTGGATCAACCCGTTGGAAAGGTCAAAGAAGTTTATACCTTCAAAGCAGAGGATATTTCTGCGAGTGTAGCCTGTCCCCCTAATCCCGGTATTGTAGTCAAAGCAGCTGACCTTGCTTCAACCAAGATATCTCAAGTCGTCATTGGAAGTTGTACGAATGGACGATTAAGTGACATGTCGGTAGCTGCTGAAGTTCTTAGGGGCCGAAAGGTGGCAGATGGCGTTACTTTATTGATAATACCCGCTTCAGTAGATATTGCGCAGCAAATGGAGGATCAAGGCTTAAACCGAATTTTCCGTGAAGCCGGAGGAATGATAACTAGCCCAGGATGTGGTCCCTGCTTTGGTGCACATATGGGACTTCTAGCGGCAGGCGATGTTGCTGTTTCTACAACGAATCGGAATTTCCCTGGCAGAATGGGTCATCGTGACGGAAAAGTATATCTTGCATCCCCTCGCATTGCAGCAGAAAGTGCGATTGCTGGAACAATCGCAACCCCTGGTACCGTGGTGCCTTTAGGAGGTTTAGCCGATGAGCTGGAAAAGTAAGATACACGGCCGTGTTTGGAACTTGGGTGGTAATGTTGATACTGACCAGATTTTACCTGGCTATGCAATGTCAGCTCCCATAGAAAAGCTTAAGGAATATGCACTTGCTGGTAGCGAAATAGCGGATTTCGCTAGGAAAGTAAAGGATGGAGATATTATCGTAGCCGGTGAGAATTTCGGCTGCGGTTCGAGTCGGGAGCAGGCGCCAGTCGCTTTGAAGGAAGCAGGCGTAGGATTAGTGATTGCTAAATCTTTCGCTCGAATTTTTAGGCGCAATGCGATTAACATTGGTTTGCCGGTTCTAGTATGTGACCTGGAACAACAGGTGGAAAATGGACAGGACATTGAGGTAGACCTAGTAACAGCTGAGGTTACAATTTGTGCGAGCGGCGGGAAAATCAGCGGAACTAGTTTAGCCTCCAGCGTTTTGGAGATTTTAGAAGCAGGTGGGCTTATCGAAAAAGTCCGTAAGCAGTTAGGAGGAAGAACCTGATGCAGGAAAGAACAAAGAAGATCATTACAGAAGACTATGAACGGGTTCAAGCTTACGAAAAGGTTTTTGGCGTAGAAATGCCTAAATTGGGTACGGATGGATCGATTACCGGCTTGCCAGCTCCCTTTCCTCGAGTAGTTAATGGGGTTGAACGCAGTGGCTACCGTATTACAGAATTAGGACGCCTTGCTGTCAAGACAGGTATTCCTGTGCAAAACCCTATTTTGGGCCGTAATTCTGCTGAGGAGACTTATCAGGAATCAATGGCTATGTATAAAGTAGCCGAGGAGCTTAAAGTGAATCTCTTTCATTTTGTGCATTCTGAAGCCACCCGGCACATTGATCCTTTAGACGGGGCAGATTTAATTGAGCAGTCTCGGGGTAAGGGTGGCATAACCCCAGATGGAGAGCGTCAATTCATAAAACTGGGCGGTGGAGTTAAACATCCTCTACGTATTAATGCTACCGGTGATACTCCGCACTTATCCATTATTAATTCCCTGATTGCCGGCTTTGATGGTACTGATATCGGACCCGTTATCCATGTTCATTTTGGGGGACGGGGTATTCATGATTATAAGACAAAGGTTTCTAACGGATATAAAGCACTGCAAATCTGTGCTGAAAACAATATTTTTGTACAAACGGATTCACATAAACACCTCAATAATATTGGCGGGACAGACGGTATGGCCCTAGCAATGTGCCTATTAGCCGAAGGTCTAGCCATCCATGCCGGATTGCCCAGCGCACTGAGCGGTATCCAAATGAATGTGGGTGGAATCAATTTACTTGCCGACTTGGCCGTCATGCGGGCCTTTAGGCAACTTATGTGGAGTGAGTTTTTGATTGTCGTCCCTGAGACTTTCCAGAACCCTCCGGCGGATCTGATTGCAGAGCAAGCTCACTTTGCCCGGATGGCGGTCAGCGCCAAATTAGGGGGAGCAGACTTCTATCGACCAAAAGCAGCGGAAAACGTTGGGATTCCGACGGGAGCATCAATGGCTAAGGCGATTTGGGCTACGCAAAATATTTTTGAAAATACCGCTTCCTACAAAATTGAGGACCCAGCCATTGAATGCAGGCAAGCTGAAATAGTGACCGAGGCTCTAGCTGTTTTGACGAGTACATTCGGATTGTCTCGGGAGTTAAGTCCGGAAGACATCCAGCCGGATTTTTGGTTGAACTATGGGGATGAAGAGCTTATTGATAGCATTGTTAATGCTGGAAAAAAAGGCATTCTTGATGCTCCAAGAGCAGCTGCCTGGGATCTGAAACGGGGTGTAAAAACACACCGTGGGAAGGACGGGATTCGCCGCTATATTCCGGGTTATGGTCCTGTTGATGTTCCTGCGGATAAAATATCCTTTACCACTGAGGACGTTACTGTGGAAGATGAGAAACCTATTTCTAAAAAGGAAAAGATACTTTTAGCGACTGTCGGGGCGGATGCTCATGTCGTAGGAATTAACGTTATTCGGGAGGCTTTCGAGCAAGCCGGTTATGAAGTGATCTATTTACGGGGAATGAATTTACCTGAAACCGTGGCTGAAGTCGCTGCAGAAACCAAAGCAGATGTGGTTGGGGTCAGCAATCTCTTAGGATTAGGTTTAACGTTATTCCCGCGTGTAGAAACGCGCCTTAAGGAACTTGGAATCAGGGATAATGTAATACTCATGGCCGGAGGACGGATTGCTGAAAAAGAAGAAGAACACGCACTGATCGAACAAAAGATTAAAAGTGAAGGAACCGATTTTTTAGGAGTCGAGAGATTCTTTGGTCCTGGTACTGATACAAAAGATGTCATTGGGTGGGTAGAAAAAAGAATAAACGAAAGAGGGAAATAGTATGACGGAGCAACGCAGGATACGATGTGCTATTTTAAGGGCGGGTACGAGTAAAGGTATTTTCCTGATGGAAAACGACTTGCCCTCAGATCCACAAACAAGGGATCAAGAGATTATGGCTATGTTTGGTAGCCCAGATGTAAGGCAAATTGACGGGTTGGGTGGAGCAGATCCCCTAACGAGTAAGTTAGCCATTATTGGCCCTTCTACACGATCTGATGCCGATGTTAATTACACGTTTGGGCAAGTAAGTATAGGGACGGAAAAGGTTGATTTTTCTGGAAATTGTGGGAATATATCTTCAGGCGTGGGTCCTTTCGCAATCGACGAAGGTTTAGTAAGGGCTGTCGAACCGGTTACGAAGGTTCGCATTCACAATACAAATACCGGTAAAATTTTGATTGCTGAGGTTCCAGTGAAAGATGGTAAAGCCAAAGTAAGCGGCGACTATAAGATCGCTGGAGTTCCAGGCACTGGAGCAAAAATCATGATGGATTTTGCGGGTACTGCTGGAGCCGTCACTAATAAGATGTTACCTACAGGGAAGGTAGTTGATGTCCTTAATATCGAAGGTTTTGGCACATTAGAAGTCTCAATTATTGATGTCGCAAATCCGATGGTTTTTGTACGAGCCAAAGATTTAGGCCTTACAGGAATCGAAACTCCAGCTGAAATTGACGCAAATAAGGAAATGCTGGATTTGTTAGAAAAAATCCGTGGAAAGACAGCAACCATAATCGGAATGGCTAAAGACGAAGCAGATGCTTTGAAAAACAGTCCGGCCTTTCCTATGATTGCTTTTGTCAGTGAACCACAAGATTATGTCGACTTTACTACGGGCAATAATATTAGGTCAGATGAAGTTGATTTTGTATCCAGACTGATGTATATGCAAGTGACGCACAAAACATATGCAGGTACAGGGACGACTTGTACAGGGGCAGCAGCGAAAATTCCGGGTACGATTGTAAACCTAGTGACCCATTCCAAATCTCCACTTGTTAGAATCGGCCATCCAGCGGGTGTTATCAATATCGAAGTTGAAGCAAAAGAAGAAGGAGACGGAATTAAGCTTGAAAGAGCGGCATTTGGCCGTACTGCGCGTCGCATTATGGACGGCTATGTTTACATTACAATATAACTTAAGGAAAAGATGTTGCCAAGGAAGTGAAGTAAAATGCCTCAGGTTGAACTTTTAGTCTACGATGTGGGAAGTACGTATACCAAGGTATCAGCATTCAATCGTGATGGGACCAACTTAATGTTTATCGGTCGATCACAAGCTCCAACTACAGTCGAAAATATAGAGATAGGGCTTATGAATGCTTGCCATAATCTTGCGCGTAATCTTCAGTGGGCAGAGGTGATATCCTCCCGCACGTTAGCAACGAGTTCTGCCGCAGGGGGGTTGCGGATGGTGGCCATGGGTTATATGCCTAGAGTCACAGCAAAGGCTGCGAAAGAAGTGGCGATGAGTGCGGGTGCTCGAGTATTGGAAATTATTTCACATGAGACACCTGTTGATTTTCGCTTAGAGGTATTACAGGAAATCAAGCCTGATATTATTCTCTTAGCCGGTGGTACAGATGGTGGTGATCAGGATTCTCTGCTGGAGAATGCTGAAATTATTGTTCAAAGTAAGACGCATGGTGTTGTTATTATCGCCGGAAATACTGAAGTTCAACCAAAGGTAGAAGAGATTTTGACAAGAGGCGGGATTTCCTCGACTCGAGTGCCGAACGTTATGCCAACGATTCATGAGTTGAAAGTCAAACCCGCTCGGCAAGCTATTCATCAGGAATTTATTCGGCAAATTACTAGGGCCAAAGGTTTAGGGCGTTTACTAGAAATGGTTTCTAATGGACGGGTTATTCCTACCCCAGGTGCTGTGCTCATGGGGACAGAACTCTTAGCGCTAGGTACCCATGAAAAAGAGGGTTATGGCAATATTCTTGTCATAGATATTGGTGGGGCAACAACGGATGTCCACTCTGTTCTACCTGATCTAGCAAACTTATCCAAAGAGGAAAAGGGCTTAGTTGTTTCAAATGAGAAGCAATTATCTTACAGAACAGTCGAAGGGAACCTAGGGTTAAGGGTCAGCGCTACTGGCATCGTGGAAACGGTTGGAGCAAGTGCAGTTTTGGCTAAAGTTGGCTTAGAAGGCGGAGCTTTAGCCAAGGAGATCCAAGTTTATGCTCAGTATCTTGAGAAGAACACTGGACACATCAGCATCAATGAAAAAGAGATAAACTTTGATAAAGCCTTAGCGATTACTGCTATAGAAATTGCGATTAAGCGCCATGCCGGATATTTCTCCCAGAGCTATGACCCAGTTCTTGGTATTGTACCGGGAACACCCGTCGGTCGTGACTTGCGTAAAGTTCAGAGAGTTATCGCAGTGGGTGGCATTTTTGCTCATTCGTCAAACGAAGAAGCCTTAAAAATTTTACACTTATCATTTGCCAATCGTGGAATTTCTTTATTGCCAGAAAAACCTGAGTTTGTGGTGGATCATAATTATCAGTTATATACCATTGGGGCTATGGCCGAAGAATACCCTAACGAAGCGCTTACTTTGGCTGAAAATAATATTTTATAATACGCAAAAGAGTTTGAATGAAGGAGCTGATTATGATGAATAAAGGTAAGGTATTAAGGGATTTATTGAAAGCTAAGGAAATTTTAGTTGCGCCTGGGGCACATGATGTCTTAACAGCTAAGATCATCGAAAAAGCCGGTTTTCAGGCCGTTTATATGACAGGCTATGGACAAGCAGCAAGTCATCTGGGCACAGCAGACGTTGGATTAATGACAATGAGTGAGATGTTAGCTCGGGCAAACAATTTTGCCAGCGCCGTAAATATTCCGGTAATAGCTGACGGCGACACAGGATTTGGAAATGCTATTAACGTTATGAGAACTGTGCGTCAATATGAAATGGCTGGAGTAGCCGCCATACAATTAGAAGACCAAGTTGCCCCTAAAAAGTGTGGACACATGGCGGGACGACAGGTTATTCCGATGGACGAAATGGTTGGAAAAATCAGAGCGGCTGTCGAAGCGAGGCAAAATCCTGATTTCGTGATCATAGCCCGTACGGATGCCCGAACCATTCATGGGATTGACGAGGCTATTCTCCGAGCTAAAGCTTATGAAGAAGCAGGGGCTGATATAATTTTTGTTGAATCACCAGAATCAGTGGAAGAGATGAAGAAAATAACATCTGGCTTCAAGGTGCCGGTTTTAGCAAATATGGTAGAGGGCGGGCGAACGCCTCTGTTATCGGCTGGAGAATTAGAAAAGCTAGGGTATGATTTGGTCATCTTCCCGACAGCCTCAACGTACATGGTGGCTCAAGCAATGAAGAACTTAATGGAAGAACTAATGAAGACAGGTACTACAGAGAACTTAATACCGGAGATGATTCCGTTTCCAGAATTTAATGAACTAATTGGTCTAGCGGAAATCCGTGAGTTAGAAGCGAAATTTGTAATCGGTTAAAGATGCACTCTGAAAGGGACTGCTTTTATGAAAAACTTGGTTGTAGTTCGTGGCGGTGGTGACCTTGCAACAGTAATTATTCATCGGATTTAACAGATGCCTCTATTGTTATCGGCGTAGGACCTGGGTTTACCGCTGGAGAGGATGTTCATGCAGTCATTGAAACAAAACGTGGCCATAATTTGGGTCGCGTTATCACGAACGGTGCTGCTGCCCCAAATACGTCCATACCAGGTGTCATTAAAGGTTTCGCAAGTGAAAGGGTTTTATATGCGCCTACTTCAGGCTCTTTTAGAGGTTGCCGGCGAATCGGTGATTTGGTAAAGGCCGAAGAATTAATTGCGTACATGAACGATTCAGAGATTCGAGCGAAAATTAGTGGTATTTTACGGGGTATTTTACACGAGGGGTTAACTGTAGATACCGGAACTAAGATTGCTGACATTGATCCCCGAGGAGAAAAGGAACATTGTTTCACAATCTCGGATAAGGAAAGGGCGATCGCTGGCGGAGTCCTTGAGGCTTTGATGCTGTTCTCCAATATAAGAAAATAGCCTCTCTTAGTTTCGGCAGGGGAAATGGAATAATTTCCAACAGATAACTAAGAATTAACGACGCGCAAAGTCAAACGCAAATATCCTTCCAATAAAAGAGGGAGGAATGCAATAAAGTTGGTTCAAGGAAACCCTTGTCCCAACCGCCTCGGCAAATGCCGAGAGGCTATATATTATTAAGGAGGAAAAGAAATGATAATTGTAGGAGAACTCATTAATGCAAGCCGTAAGGCCATAGGCGTGGCTATAAAAGCTCAAGATAAAGATTATATTCAAAAGATTGCCAAGGAGGAATTCCAGGCTGGGGCAAATTATATTGATGTTAATGCCGGCATCTTTGTTGGACAGGAACCAGAATACCTGAAATGGTTGGTCAAAACAGTTCAAGATGTCGTGGATTGCCCCTGCTGTATTGATAGCCCCGACCCAAAGGCAATTGAAGAGGCATTGTCAGTGCACAAAGGTATTGCAATGATCAATTCAATATCCTTAGAAAAAGCGCGCTATGATGCGTTGATTCCTGTCGTTGCAGGTACCGATTTAAAAGTTGTGGCGCTATGCATGAGTGATGAAGGAATGCCTGAAACGATGGATGATCGGTTAAGAATTGCCGATAAACTCATCAATGGGCTCGTCCAAAACAACGTGCCGCTCGATCACATTTATGTAGATCCTCTGGTACAACCCATTTCAACTAACAGCACGTTTGCTGTAGAATTTATTAACTCGGTTGAAGCCATTATGACACGATTCAAAGGGGTTCATACGATGTGCGGGCTGTCTAATATATCCTATGGCCTACCGGAGAGAAAATTTATGAATCATGCCTTTGCCATTATGGCCATTGGCAAAGGGTTGGATGGCCTGATTATTAACCCTTTGGACACGATGATGATGGCAAGCTTGATCACGGCTGAGACACTGGCTGGCAAAGATGACTATTGTGTAAAATATCTCAAAGCTTATCGTAATAAGCAATTTGAATTCTAGTTGAGTCAATTTCATACTGTATAGCTCGCGAGATTATATCTGTAGAATTTGGGTAACGCAATAAATAATATAAGACATATTCTTCATCGGGGAGAATGGAATATTTGAAGGCTTTTCATTAGTTAGCTGAACTTTTGAGAAGCCTTTTTATTATTGCTTTGTGGGCAATGCATATAATAAAAAATTTATCTTGATGAATACACACCCGGATAGTGGTTAGAGACTGATTTTACCCCGAATAATAAGCGTTTTCCTGTAGCGAGATTACGGCCTTAAGACTCACTCGGCAAGCTATACAGTTGACACATTTAAGACTTTTAAAAACAATGTCCTTGGTAAAAAAGAAAAGGGTATTGGGCTTCGCTCTCATTATGCTGTAGGTTTTTATAAAAGCGAAGGTGATGACAAAAAGCTGATTAACCGTAAGGAGAGTATTAGAAACTCATTTAACTCGCCCTTCAGGCCTTTTGTGCTTGCCACCACTTCAATCGGGCAAGAGGGACTTGATTTCCACTATTTTTGCAGAAAGATCATGCACTGGAATTTGCCCTCAAATCCTATTGACTTGGAGCAGCGTGAGGGTAGGATTAACCGATTTAAATGCCTGGCTACCCGACAAAAATATTGCACTTAACTATGGCGATAACGTCAAATTCAAAACCAATGTATGGAATGAACTGTTTGACTATGCCCGGGAAAGCTTTAAAGACGGCCATTCAGAGTTAATTCCGTTTTGGTGTTTACCTGATAACCAAGAGGTTAAAATTGAGCGTATTGTACCTTTGTATCCAATTAGTAAGGATATCGGAAGCTATAAAAGACTGATAAAGATTCTCTCGCTCTATCGACTGACACTTGGACAAGCTCGGCAAGAAGAACTGCTGGAATATTTATTCGGAAATTTCCAAGAGGGTGATACATTAAAGGATCTCTTCATAAATCTTAGCCCTTTTTATAAGGAAAAAGAAGAGAGAAAAACCATTGCTCTGGTTCGGCGTTTGGGTCGGAATATTCCATCCCAAATTGAGTTTCTAGACAAAGTCATCCTTCCTAGCACCATCCCTGATATATTAACAACGGTGTTAGAAGAATTGCTCATTATGAAACCTGACGTTATTAATAATCTTGATTCTAAGTATCCTAGCCAAAACCAATTGCGCTTTACTTATGACAGCGCAGCGTTTCCTGACTATGTGAAAAGTTATCGAATGGGTTGTGTGTCTTTAGCACATCAAACGTTGTTAGAACCATTCGAATGACCTATAGCATTCTTGGCTTATGCGGATATAAGAAGGAGGATCTACATTTGGTTTATAATGTAAGTTAAAGCTTTTTTTTAATACGTCCTCGGTTCTATGAGATGATGAAGAGGCATATATTCATTCGCTCCAACAGCAACAAGAGAAAGATGGCTTCTGGGGCGTGATTCAAGATCGATTGGTGCCGGCTGATGTCCGGGTTGCTTATCTGTATCATCCAACCTATGTCGCAAGTGCTTTTTTGATGGCCTATCTATTGAAAACACTTGAGGCTTGTGAGCGATTTGATGGATTCCGTGAAACCCTGTTCAAGAGACTTAAAGCTTCTACTGCCTGAAAGTTCTTAGGTGCCTTTGGAGATGAGAGGATTCGCTACGAAACCCTGGATTTATTTATCCGTGCAGGACTAGGCGGATTTATAAAAAACTATCCCACTATGTGTACACCCTTCACACAGCTCATCCAAGAAATTCTAGCCGAACTGACATCCCGCATCAAAGAGGAAAAGACAGAAGACCATGAATTAAAGGTATTAAATAAGGGGGCAACGCCCCAGTATCGTGGAGAAGCATCCTTTGGAGACCTTACACCAATTATGCGGGGCAAGATAGAAGTGCTGATAACGAACTTAGCTATTTCAGAAGGTACCTTGGTTTTCGTTTATGGGACCTTGATGACGGGCAGGGCGAATCATGACCATTTCCTAAAGAATTCTATTATGATGGGTGAAGGTAGGTTATTTGGCTTCGCACTGTATGAACTGGGTTCCTACCCTGGTATCAAACCGAAGAAGAAGGGTCAGGTGCTGGGTGAGTTATACCTTGTGGATCAGAGGACTTTAGGCCGTTTAGATATGCTTGAGGGTAATGGAAGCTTGTATGATCGAGTCGATGTAGAAGTATTGGGACATCCATCTCACACTTATATGGCACAGACCTACGTTTATAAAGGCAAAATAAAGGCGGATAAATTAGTGACCATGATGGATCAACCTTGGGGTAAAAAGAAGGACGCCGATCTCGACTAGTACGCATGTTATGGTTCTAACCTAAGCCGAGAACGGTTCATGAAATACGTGAATGATTGCAATGACAAGACAGGGCCGAAAGACAGCAGACCTTAGAAATTCATCATCAACTATATTTCGCGAAATCAAGTTCTAAATGGGATGATAAAGGTGTGACATTTATAAATCCTAAGATGGAGGAACGCATCGTCACACATTAAATTTATGGAATGAGGGAGAAACGAAAATGGATGGTACCAGCACGAAATGGACCTTAGAAAGCTTGATGGAGGCCTGGCCTTGGGGAAAGAAGCATATGAAGTGTATTTGGCTCTATAAGTTATACAATATTCATACGAAATCTCGAAATAAATCTGTTGTATTATAACATTGCCGAGACTATAATATTTTTAAGGGTTCTTCCTGATTTTTTAGGATGTACGTCCATTTACACCGGGTAAGTACCTTAAAGGCAACGGCGCTTTTGATTTTTCAAAGGCGCCGTTTATTTTTTGGAGGTGATAAAATAATTAGAAATATAAATATAAATATAAATAATGGGAAGGGGCATACTGTTTACCGTCGAAGTAATATTACTAATAATACACACGTCATAAATGTATGAGGGGGAGAAATAATAGTATGAAAAAGAAACTAGCTTGGCTGTTAGCCTGTGTCATGGTCTTATCTTCAACTTTAATTCTTGGAGGTTGTTCATCTAAAGCTCCAGTTAAAGAGGCTGGTAAAAAAGTTGCTGCCGACTATAAAATTGTGTTAATACTTCCCGGCCCCATTAATGACCAGAGCTGGAATGCAACTAACTATGCAGGCCTTGTCAAATCTAACAAAACGCTCGGAACGAAAATGGAGTACGTCGAAAATGTTAAGGCTGCCGACTATGAGTCCACTTTCCGTAACTATGCTGAACGCGGATACGACCTTATCATGGCCGCTGGTACCCAGTTTGACGAATCTGCCAACAAAGTGGCTAAAACCTATCCAAAAACCGTATTTTGTGTAGTAAACGGAATGGTCAGTAGCGGACCCAACGTAGCTCCCATCTTTCCAAAGGAATATGAAGCTAGCTATGTTGCTGCTATGATAGCAGGCGAGGTCACCAAGAACGGTAAATTTGCTACCATAGGAGGCTTTCCTAACGCAGCTATGGGGAAATTGCTAGATGTCTACGAAAAGGTGTCTGTGGATACCGCTACCAAACGTGGAATCACTGGTTCGAAAGCTGTACGCGCTTATGCAAATAGCTGGGATGATGTATCACTCGGCAAACAAATGGCATCGACCATGATTGATAACGGTGCCGACGTCATGTTTGTTTATGCAAACCAAGTTGGTCTCGGTTCTATTCAGGCTGCTAAAGAAAAGGGCGTTAAGTTTATTGGCTTCTCCAGCGACCAGACTACCATCGACCCTAATACAGTCGTCGCTTCCGTTGTCTTCGATTTTGGAACCTTCTATACCTGGGCAATCCAAAAGTTCATGGCTGGTACATTAGAAGGCAACAAGATACAGGAGGCTGGTATTGCTGAGGGAATCTTTGTACCTGTCTATACCAACAACATCAGCAAGGAAATTCAAGATAAAGTCGCTGCTGGTATGGAAAATGCTAAAAAAGGTAAAGTTGATTTCGCTTCGATGTTTAAAAAGTAGGTCATGGAAGTTGGGGCTTCGCTGTATTGCAGGCATCACATCAGAACGTTGGCTGGCAGCATCATACGGGGTGCTGCCAGTTCTATTATAATAGGCGGTGCAATTATGGACACACCATTTTTTGAGCTACGCAATATTACAAAGTATTTCTCGAAGGTAGTCGCAAATAAGGAAGTTTCCTTTTCAATTCAAAAAGGAGAGGTTCTGGCGTTACTCGGCGAGAATGGTGCTGGAAAAAGTACCATTATGAAGATCCTTTACGGCCTGTATAAGGCTGATTCAGGCGAGATTATTATGGAAGGCGTTGAACGGAAGATCAATTCCCCCAATGACGCTATGGCGCTGGGAATTTCCATGATTCAGCAGCACTTTTCACTTGTCTCAGCTCATACAGTGACTGAAAACATTATTCTCGGCAATGTACACGGAAGAATTGACTCGAAGGGCTTTGAGCGGGAGATTGGCGAGCTTGCCAAGACCTATGGCTTTGAGGTAGATCCTCATGCACTGGTGAAGGATCTGTCGGTGGGCGTACAGCAAAAAGTGGAGATCCTCAAAGCTCTCTACTTGAAAGCCCGACTGTTAATCATGGACGAGCCCACTGCGGTACTTACCCCTCAGGAGTCGGAAAATCTGATGCAATTCGTTCGCGAATTCACGGCTAACGGTAACTCGGTAATTTTCATCACCCATAAGCTCAGAGAAGTCATGAAGGTTGCAGACCGAATCATCGTTATGCGCAACGGAGAGGTCCATGGAGACTTGAAGTGCTCTGACACCGAGGAAAAGGAACTTTCGCGTTTGATGATGGGTAAAGACCTTATCCACCCGAACCGAGTTGAGGATGAAATGTCGGCAGACAGCCATGAAATCCGGTTGCAATTTGACAGAGTTTCCGTTGTGGAACACGACCAGGTGCCCCGTTTGAAAGATGTATCTTTTTCTATCCATAGGGGCGAAATATTTGGTATTGCTGGAGTCAGCGGCAATGGGCAGCAGGAGCTGTGCGAGGTCACCTGTGGTGCTCTGCGTTCCACCTCTGGGCGGGTGCTGCTGGACGGCGAGGACATTACGGGACTGACCATACACGAACGCATTGATAAAGGAATCGGGTATGTACCTGCCGATCGGCATAAGGATGGATTGGTCATGGAAATGAGTCTCGCCGAAAACATGATGCTTAAAGCAAGCTACGGTAAAAAGTGGCTGCATCATGGCCTTCTTGACAAAGATGCGCTTAATAGCTATACCAACACGTTAATTAAGGAGTATCAAATTAAGGCGCCTGGCCCAGAGGCAATTGCTAAAGGACTCTCGGGTGGCAACCAGCAGAAGGTCATTGTAGCACGAGAAGTGGACAACGGAAGTAAGCTAATCATCTTCGACCAGCCTACGCGAGGCTTAGATCTGGGTGCGATAGACCATGTACACAAGACTATCTTTGCTGAGCGTGCCAAAGGGAAAAGCATTTTACTTATTTCTACTGAACTGTCGGAGATCTTTACGCTATCCGATCGCATTGCTGTATTATATAAAGGCGTGATTCAGGGCATCTTCAAAGGTTCGGAACTCACTACTGAGAAAATCGGCCTCCTGATGGCAGGGTACGACGATGACAAGGGGTGTATTGATGAACGCTAAATTTCGTGATCTTCTAGTGACTAACTTTCTAGCCATTGTTTTGGGGTTAGGAGCAAGTGCTCTTATGCTTCTCTTACTAGATAAAAACCCCATTGAGGCATTTGGTATCCTGTTCTCTTCTGTGATACGTGATAAATATACGTTTGCCGATATTTTCGTTAAAGCGACTCCGCTTATTTTTTCTGCCTTGGCGTTCGCATTTACGTTTAAAGCAAATCTGTACAATATCGGGGTACAGGGACAGTTCTACATTGGTGCTCTGATTGCTGCAGCTAGCTCACTTATTCTTCAGGGAAGAATGCCGGGCGTACTAGCACTCGTCATAGTATTTGTCCTCACCATCCTCGGCGGTGGTATCTGGGGGTCTCTTATTGGATTTGTCAAAGCAAAATACAAAGCCAATGAATTCTTAGTAAGTATGATGTCCACCTTTGTTGCTTTAGGGATTATGAACTATCTACTCAGAACTGTACTAATGGAAACGAAACATGAGTATCCTCAGACCAATGCACTTGATACAACGGTATGGCTACCTACGTTCATTCAAGGTACACGGCTTCATATCGGCTTCATTCTTGCAGTAGTCGTTGCCATCAGCGTGTGGATTCTTCTCTACAAAACCCCTTTGGGATATCGTATCCGCGTTGTAGGTTACAATTCTGACGCTGCACGAATGTCTGGTATCAATTCAAAGCGTCTTTATGTAGTCGCATTCTTTATAAGTGGAGCACTTGCGGCTATGGCTGGCTTTACTGAGGTGAATGGTGTTCAGCATATGTTACTCCAGGGATTTAATCCCGATATCGGCGCGGCAGGATTGGGAATCGCTATTCTGGCAAACGCAAACCCCATCGGCATTATTTTTGCCGCAATTCTGTTTGGTGCACTTAATGTGGGCGGAACAATTATGGGTCAGATGTCAGGCATTCCTTCCAGTATCATAGAACTTATGCAAGGGTTCGTTATGGTATTTGTTATACTATCTTACTTTGTACGTTCAGAATTAGAAACCAGGCGCGCTAAGCGAAGGCTGTTCAAGGCGGTGGAAGAATGATTGATTTATTGACACGAGCCTTAATGATGAGCACTCCGTTGCTTTTTGGTTCGATTTCTGAGGTGTTTGCCGAACGTTCAGGAATGATGGTAATTGCCATCGAGGGAATATTCCTGTTGGGAGCATGGGGCGGTTTTGTTGGCACCTATCTAAGTGGAAGTTTACTTATTGGTGTACTTGCTGCGATAATGGCAGGTGTGGTGACGGCGGCAATATATGGCTGGATCACCGTCTATCTCAAGCAGAATCAGGTGGTAACAGGAACTGCCATTAACATTCTTGCAATGGGTGTTGTTTCATTTTTACATCGAGTAATTTTCGGCGTTCCTATCACTCCGCTGACGGTTCAGCCGCTTCAAGCGCTGCCAATTCCCATTATTTCCAAGATCCCAATTATTGGACCAGTGATCTTCAACCAAAATATCCTGACTTATATGATGTACCTGATTGTTCCGATCTCCTATTTCATCCTGTTCAAGACTTCTATCGGACTGACGATACGTTCCGCTGGAGAGAATCCTGAGGCTGTTGACGTCGCAGGCATCAATGTAAATCGAATCCGTTACTCGATGGTTTTGATTGCTGGGGTTATGGGCGGAATTGCTGGAGCGTTCTATTCTATTGGATATCTCGGTATGTTTACCACAAATATCATTGGCGGACGCGGATGGATTGCCTTTGCTATCTGCTTCCTGGGCAACTGGAACCCCAAAGGAGCCTTCATTGGTGCGCTTGTATTTGGTCTCGCTGAGGCTATCGCGATCTACATGCAGTCCTCCGGCGGAGTGCTCTTTCCTAACGAGCTATTTATTGCTCTCCCCTATATCCTTACAATCGTACTGACGATTACAAGAAAGTCTTTCAACGTGCCTGCAAAACTTGGTGTACCGTATATAAAAGAGAGCTAGATTTCTTCCTAGTTGACAGCTCTGCTGCAGTAATAATCGACAATTCTAGGTATGCTCTTTGCAAGTGAGAACCATCCCAGATCCTGATGAGTAAAGGTAGTTTTACTGCACAATTTCTCAGCGGTGGAAATTTGAGTCTGTTGACAGCCAAGCAATTCTCTTACTTGCTAGTAACATTGGGTTACCGGTAGAAAGAAATATGGATCTAAAGCCTTTAAGCCTTTCTGAATGGAATGCTTTGGCTGAAAAACTTGCGCCATCTTGTTTACAATATCCAAGAGCGTTCTTTGAAACTGATTCAAAAGAGTGGAAGGAACAGCTCGATTTAAATGACGCTCAGGTTGAGCGTATGCAAAGGCTACTTGCTCGTGGGGCAACCTTATCGATGGAAATAGAGCGGTTATCTAGCTTAGGAATATGGATAACGACACGTGCAGAACCGACTTACCCCTAACGTTTAAAGAAAGTTCTTAAAAGAAAATCCCCTGTCGTTTTATTTGGTGTGGGAGATAATAAACTTGCCTCAGCTGGGGGTGTCGCTATCGTAGGATCCCGCGACATTGATTAGCAGTGGTGTGGAATTTACAGCTAAGCTGGCTCAAAGGTGCGTCAGTGAAGAACTGGTTGTTATTTCTGGTGGAGCGAGAGGGGTAGACTCTATTGCCCAAGATGCTGCACTTAGTAATGGAGGGCGAGCCGTGGCTATTTTGGCAAACGGGTTAGAGAAAATTATTCAGCGCCGTGAAATCAGAGAAAGTATTTTGGCAAATAAATTGCTGTTACTCTCACCTTTTCATCCAAATGTACCTTTTCGGGCCTATAATGCTATGGAACGAAATAAATTTGTTTATGCTTTGTCTGATTATACAGTTGTTATTTCCTCGACGGAGAAAAAAGGAGGAACTTGGGCTGGTGCCACGGAGAACCTAAAAGCGCAGTGTACCTCTTTTCGTCAGAGATGAAAAATCATGTTCAAGTGGAAACCATATGCTAATAAACCAAGGTGGTATGCCTATTGACTTAGACGTGTTGTCGAGCCCAAACCGTTTGAGGGAATGGTTTAGAGAAATCAGTCGACAGATTGAGTATTACAATTTAGACGCGATCGTTGCAATTGGCTACCGTATCAATACCAAAAAAGCCACGCAATTTAGAATATGGGCGACAAAAACCTGAAGGAATTTATCACAAAAGGCTTTATACTCAATGATGACATGCTGAAAAATGGTAAAGCTGAAGAGATTAATTCTAATGATCAACTCTGGAAAGGGTGAGGATTGGTTAGAAAGGTATCGTTTGAGCTAACGGTACCTTTCTTTATTCTGGGGGTTAAGTTGTCGTTTTTCCCCAAGGTGTCGGTTAAGAAACCGGGGCTTTCCTACGAAAGTATATAATAGCTCACCTTAGGGAGTATTACTCCAATTTTGTATAATTATTGCAAGATTTTACATCGCTGGAAGGATTAACAGAAAGTTCGGCGAAAAAGGAAGATATGAGTCAGACGGTCCGTTTGCTCCATACGCGTGGAGATCAGATATCTATAGAACTGAATTAGTCTTTAAGAAAGAGGGAATTGAAGATGTCCTTTTTAATGCAATAGGTCACATGCTAGAGACTAAGGCAATCAAACGACCAATTTTCGTGAAGGAGTTTATGGCGGAAAATAGTCAATTAGTAGAGTTAACGGAGCTCGTTTCAAAACTAAAACCTAGTTCAAAAAGGGAAATGGTTGAGAGCATTATATAATGACTGACGCTATCATGAAAACTGTTCTGGAAACAGGTATCAACACTAACTTGAACATTAGCTCCGATGAAATTGTACAAACTAATGTTGATAATTGTGGCCTGATGGTGGAGAATGGGGGTTATATATTCTAATGAAATGCTATGCTAAGATTCAAGTATTTCTTAGCAACCTCGAATATTTGTATAATTAACAAAGTAACTGAGCAACTATATATTGAAGAAAGGAGGATGAAAGTATGTTATGGACAATTGTTGTTATTCTCGGGATCTTATGGCTTCTAGGTATGGTCACTTCGTATACAATGGGCGGATTAATTCATATTCTTCTCGTAGTCGCTTTAATTATAGTGGTGATTAACCTCATTTCAGGGAGGAGGGCGCTTTAGCCAACGAATGAGTTTTACAATAAATTAAAAGAAAGGATTACTTTTATGCTAAACAAAGCCAAGACACTAACGACCTACAAATTGCTCAGTCTCGACGGGGAAATAGGAAAGGTCAATGAATTCTACTTTGATGACCATTACTGGACGATTCGTTATCTGATCGCCGACACAGGGAACTGGCTCACGGGCAGGCAGGTGTTGATATCCCCGCACGCGTTGGTTACTGTGAATAAAGAAGAGCAATATATAGCCATCAATTTGACTAAAAAGCAGATTGAGGACAGTCCATCCTTAGACACGGACAAGCCCGTCTCGCTACAATTCGAGGAGGCATACTACGGGTATTATAAATGGCCGACGTATTGGGAAGGACCATACATGTGGGGATTCCAACCCAACCTTCAGTTCGACCTCAATGAGCGGAAAGACCCCACCCAATATGAGAAAAATGGGATCCCCATTTACGCAGTACTAACCAGGTTAGTGGCTACAACATCCAAGCCACAGATGGCGAGATTGGTAACGTGGAGGATTTTATCATCGATGACGAGACGTGGGCCATTCGTTATCTAATCATCAATACACGGAACTGGTTGCCGGGGAAAAAGGTTCTGGTTTCACCGAAATGGATTGAGCGCGTTAGTTGGGAGGAGAAGACAGTATTCGTCGATCTTCCGAGCGAGACCATCAAGCAGTCACCGGAATACACTGAGGAGTCTCTGCTAACCCGGGATTATGAGACCGGACTGTATCGACATTACAATCGCCAGGAATACTGGAACGATGAACTGCCTTCTGATTTACCTTCATAAATTTAGTTAGATATACGATTGCTCATAGGGACATTTAATTAGGAGGATGTATAAAATGAAAAAATGTGGTTCTTATATAGATAAAATTAATGCTCAAGCAATGTACCCTTGCCTAAATAGAAAAGACCAGGAGAACAAAAATATACAATATGAGTGGTACATATGCTGAAAAATATATGGAAAAAAATTGGCCCAGGCTTTATTACAGGTGCGGCTGATGACGACCCCTCCGGCGTTGCTACCTACTCGCAGACAGGCGCGATATTCGGGTACAGCCAGCTTTGGCTAGCGTTATTTACGTTTCCTTTTATGATTGTTATCCAGCAAATGTGTGGCCGCATCGGAATGGTAACCGGTAAGGGGTTGGCAGGTGTAATTCACGCTAATTACTCTAAACCGGTGTTATATTTTGCCGTTTCGTTGCTAGTGATTGCGAATACAATTAATATTGGCGCTGATCTGGGAGCGATGGCTGCTTCGGCACAAATGTTGCTAGGGTTGCCCTTCCTTTTTTGGCTACTCCTCATGACAGGATTCATTATTGTTTTGGAGGTTTTTGTAACCTATAAAACCTATTCTAAAATTTTGAAGTATCTGGCCCTGACTCTATTTGCTTACGTCTTTACAGCCTTTATCGTTAAACTGGATTGGGGAATCATTCTAAAAAACACGGTGCTCCCACACATTCAGTTTTCAAAAGACTATCTGCTTAATATCGTGGCAATTTTAGGAACAACGATTTCCCCGTATTTGTTTTTTTGGCAGGCATCACAAGAGGTTGAAGAGGCAATTGTTGACGATAAAATTCAAGATATAGGCGTTGGAACACCTGCGGTGTCGCGGAAAAATGTTGCTGATATGAATTGGGATACCATCATAGGAATGTTTTTTTCTCAGGCCATTATGTTTTTTATCATCATTACCACTGCCGCTACTCTACATGCCAAAGGTATAACCAATATTGGCACTGCATCGCAAGCAGCAGAGGCGTTGAGGCCAGTGGCGGGTAATCTTGCTTATCTGTTGTTTGCGGCTGGAATTATTGGTACAGGATTGTTAGCGGTTCCAATATTAGCGGGTTCTTCGGCCTATGCTGTTGCAGAGACAGCTGGATTGAAAGCCGGTTTAAGCAAGAAGCCCGGACGGGCCCCAGCATTCTACGGGGTTATTGCGGTTTCTACACTCATTGGCATGTCGATTAGTTTGTTGGGGATTAACCCAATTAAGGCTCTATATTATGCTGCGGCTTTAAATGGTATAGCAGCACCAGCATTGATGGTACTGGTTATATTGATTGCTAATAACAAGGACATTATGGGTAAGTTTGTTAACAAGAGAATCAGCAATATAGCAGGATGGGTGATCGTTCTGGTAATGGCCATAGCTGCGATTTTATTTATTATCGATTCGTTAAAGGGATGAATATGAAGTAGGGCTAACAAACATACACATCAGCCGAATATTTGAATATCCTGAAGAAAACTTCAACATCTATGGAATGCCTGGTCGCTGGGTTCTCTATTTGAAAGAATGAAGGTGGATCAGGCTTTGGAGGATAGGGAAATAAGGCCTTTACATATTTTTCTCTCTTAAGCAATTTTGATACGCTTAAACGAGTTGATTTGTAAGCACTCAATGTGTACTCTAATTGAAAACGATATTTTTTGCATTTTAATGGATTATTTTTGCTATGGTGGGAGGATATAAGGGGAAAATGTAGAAATCTTATAGTGGCATAATTTGGTCGATTCATCGAGAGTTACTTACCTAACACGTTTTGAAACATAGATAGGTGCCTTTTGTGAGGCGTATTCAAACACAAACAGATCAGACGTTCTACCCTCGCAATAACCCGCCGGGGTGGCGTCTTGGCAAACGTGTGCGTTATTATATTGGTGGGTTACTAGTAACTCTACCATTGGACGATAGTGTATCAAGTCCATGCGTAGACCCCGCCGGGGTGGCTGTCTTGGGAAACTGGGGCGTATTTTATGTATAGGTGACTGGAATCCCATTCCAGGATGATGTCGCACCCAGGTAGTCGGTAGTATGATGAAAAGAAATGGGTATGACCCACTCAAAAAGTAAACAAGAGGCGACCATGATCGTTGATTTCAGGTCGCTTCATGTTTCTAGGAGGGATTAAATGATTAAATTATCTTAATTGTTAGTGATCATCTCAAATTCTAAAAAGGGTGATACTCCTTTTATTTATTCAACCAAATATTCAGCAGCGCCGTGAAAACCCCTACAACTGTTATGAGATAACCAGCCAACCATCTACGACTTGACTTCTCTACCCGTTTAAATTCTTCAAAATCGTGCTTCGTGACATAGTTCCCTGCAACTAACACCCTCATATCATTAACAACTTCCGCTACATCCTTCACAGTTTCCTTTATTTGGACTACTTCTTCTTTAAGCCACCGAATTTCTGAATCTTCCATTTCCACCCCTCGCTTATAACCTTTTTTTGAATCAACTTCTAATTAGCGGCGAGAAAACTTCTAATTAATACCTTACATACAACAAAACATGCTCACCAATCGATCCTCTTTTCTTAATCATATTCAATAAGAGTGTACAAGGTTACTAAGCCCACTCACGATACCCTTCGAAACCTAATAACCCAAAAAGAGAAAACCGATTTAACGTGGTTATCTGCGGTAAAAACTATTCCAAGTAAAAAGTTTGAACAAAATATAATCAATGCCACTGTCCAGAGTATTGGTTATTTAAAAAGAATAGAAATAGAAGTGCCCTACATAGTTTGTTTAACATTAGTTGGAGTTAATGGTTATAGGATGTCTGATTCAGAACTTTTTGCTGAAGATGATGCAATTGATAGAAATGTTTTGCTTATTCCTGATATCTTAATTGAAGAAGCTGTAAATGACTCCGATGTTCCCAAACTATTGAGTCCAATTATTAATTCTATCTGGAATGCATGTGGTTATATGAAATCACCCAACTATGATATGGAAGGAAATTATAACACGGGTTATAGATAATCCAAACGGTATGAAATGCAGAGCCTATAATAAGGCTCTTTTTATTTTGGGGGAGGTGAGGTATTATGGGTTCAAGAAGTAGAAATAATACGAAGTGGTTGACCAATGTTTTTCCACGATTATCGGACTGGTGCATGGATGGTAAAACCAATGAAGAGATGTGTGTGCTATTAAGCATAAGTCCTGACAGTTGGTACACTTATATGAAGGAACATAATGAGCTAAATGACATCGTTACGGCGGGGAAGTCTGTTACAGATAATCGTGTAGAAAATGCTGTTTTGAAAACTGCCCTTGGTTTTGAATATGAAGAAATCAAAACAATTTTAGAAGAAGATCATAATGGCAAAAAAAGAACGAGAATTGAGAAAACCAAAAAGTATATGCCACCTAACCCGACTGCTCAAGCCTTCTGGCTAAAGAACCGAAAGAAAGATGAGTGGGGCGATAGGAAAGAGATTGTCTTTGACACAAAGGGCCAGGAGGAAGAAAGAAAGCTGCAATTCCTTAAAATGATAAATGAAGAAGTCATTGATGCAGAATATTCTATTGTTGGAAAAGATGCTGTTCTGCCAGAGCTGGAAGTTATAGAAGAAACAGAAGAAGGTTTTATTGAGGATGATCACTTTGGCAAAGAAACAATTGAAGCATAATCTTATGTCGTCAGTAATGTGGGAGATAAATGCCCTATATGAGCCTAAAAGTTACCGAAATATGCCCATTTACAATCCATAATCTGTCTTATGTATTCAGTTGCTATCAGGGCAATACAGAGGTAACATGGACACACCTAGTAGAGAAAGGGTGTGTTTATATGCTTGATTTAGGCGGCTTTGAGGTGTATCTCACAAACAAAGAACTGAGCCTGAATACCATCAGCTGCTATATTCGGGACAGCAAGGTTTTTATGGATTGGTTCGGCAGTAGAACGGATTGTGGACTGGATAAACTGATTCAACTTGATGCCATTGGATACAAGAAGCATCTGCTCAATACCAATAAATCAGTAGTGACAGCCAATAGGAAGGTCGCAAGCGTCAATGCCTTATGCAAATGGCTTTATGATAGCGGATCAACTGTTGATGAGATCAATATCAAGGCAGTGAAGAGTCGAGAGGCTCGGCAATATAAAGGCTTGGAAGAAAAGGATCTAAGGAAGCTTCGAGCAGAGATACACCGAAACCGCAATCCACTTCATATATGCATCATTGAGATACTGCTTGGCACAGGGCTTCGGGTGAGCGAGCTATGCAATCTAAAGCTTCAAGACATCGAATTATCCGAACGTAAAGGCTCAATCAGAGTCATTGGCAAAGGAAACATATACAGAACGCTGCCACTCAATAAGGATGTTCGCAAAGCAATCCAAGATTATGCGGATGCTAGACCTGAAAATGATAGTGACTTCCTATTAATAGGACAGCGAGGAGCATTTAAACGGAACGCAATCAACTTAATCCTTGAAAAGTATGGGCAAAGAGTAGCAGTAGATGTAACTCCACACCGGCTCAGACATTCTCTAGGTTATAGGTTAGTCAAGGAAGGAACAGCAATAACGACCATTCAGGAAATACTCGGTCACGAAAGCATACTGACAACAAATTTATACACCGTCACAACTGAACAGGATAAGGTAGAGGCTCTGGAAGCCTTGGAGTGGTAAGAAGCCACTCTATTTTTATGCACCTTTTCCAATGGGAGGGGTGCTTCTATTTGTTTAAATTGGCCCTGCAGTAGGTGGCGTGGAGATTTTTTTAATAAATTTGTACAAAAATTTATATTTATGAAATGAGGTGATTCCATAAATGGACAATCTAAAAATAAATAACATTGTTCTTGAGGTGCCACTAACCAACAAGGATTACATTAAAGTGAGTATAGATTTTTATTCCGAATCTATATACAGTAAAGAATATATTCGTAACATATTAGATTGTATCAATTCCAAATTAAAATCAATGTGTGAAATATAATCATTTTTTAATTGCCGCAATACTTTTAGATAATGTTAGTATATTGGCTCCAAGAGTATTTGTTGTTTTCGTAAGGGTATCAATAGAGTCAGAAATTTCGGATTCTTGCATAATCCAATTACCACCTCTTTTGGTATATAATTGAAGGCTATATGAATGCGAGATATCTTTACTTGTTGAATTTTTGTAGTTTACTTTAATATCAATATTTGTGTCAGTTTCATTTGAAAATGGCATAAGTAAATTCTGAGTTATCTGTTTTTCAGGCGCAAGGAATGGTATTACGCTTAGTGTCGTATTAATTTTAGGCAGTACATCTATTTTAATATCAAAAGCAGAATCATTTCCGAAGTTTTTAACAGTCATATATACAAAAGAACCTTTATTAATAAAGTCGACAATAACATAAGGCTGATTAGAATCAAGCCTTGCCTTTTTGGTTTCTTTCAGTAGTTTGTAAGTAAGAACTACGTAAAAAATTGTTGCAGTTGTAACAAGAAAATTCCATAAAGCACTGTTTGAATTTATAAAACAAATAAAGTTATTCCAGAAATTTTGCATTATCTTGCAACTCCTAATATTTTAATCTAGGGTAATTTTACCACTAGATACAAAACTCCACAATGAATAGAGAGGTGATCATTTGCAACAAACACAAATACCACATGACCATGAACGCCAAAACCTACTGCTCAAGCAATATCTGAATAAATACTTCTCCCCGAACAAGATAGAAGAACTTGTCGGGGAGTTTTCATTTTCAGAGCTACGAAAGTTACTTGGCGAGATGGACTTAGAATTCTTCAGTTTATGCTACTTTCCAAAATACTTTGATCGTAAATTTGGGGAGTTTCACTTAGAGCTATTCGAGGAGCTAAAATACATGCTGGACAACAAAGGGTTAATTGAAGCTTTTGGATTACCACGGGAACATGGCAAAAGCACGATTAACTCTTTTTTATTTCCCCTGTATTCAACGCTCTACAACAAATCTCAGTTTACTTTGATAATATCAGCAACAGAGCAGATTGCTCTACCCTTCCTAGATATGATCAAGGATGAGCTTGAAACCAATGAGTTGCTAATGGAAGACTTCGGTATTCAAAAAGGAAATCGCTGGAACAATAATGAAATATGGGTAAGGGGCAAGGGTGGCATTGATGCATGTATAATGATTCGTGGTATTGATGGTTCACTAAGAGGCATCCACTTCAAGCAATTCAGACCACAGCTTGTTCTATTGGATGATCTTCTTAAAGATGACACTGCAAAATCTGAAACAAAACGTGAGCAGGTTAAAAATACGTTTACAGATGTTGTGATTCCAATCGGGACGAGAGATACAAATATTCTTGTCGTCGGTACTTGTTTACATGAGGAAGATTTAATGACCGATCTGTTGAAAGGAAAAATCCCTGGGGTCAGAAGCATAAAGAAAGCGGCAGTCATAAGCTTTGCAGAGCGAGAGGATTTATGGGCAGACTGGGAAGCACAATATAATAACCTTCAGGACTTGAGCAGGATTGATACTGCCAAGTCTTTTTTTTATGATCATCAAGACGAAATGCTGGAAGGAACAGAAATATTGTGGTCAGAGTATCTTGATTACTATTACCTCATGTGCAAAAAACAAGCTATGGGAGACAAATCCTTCTATAAGGAAATGCAGAACGATTCACGCAGTACCGATGACTACATATTTCGAGATATTCAATATTGGGACAGGCTCCCTGGATTTGAAGAAATGGAACTAGTGATGTATATCGATCCTGCAATTAAAGCTGGTAAAAGAAATGACTTTTCTGCAATTACAATTCTCGGACTCCATAGAAAAACTAAACAGAAGTATGTTGTTGATGGCAGCATATACAAACTGCTTCCCGATGATCTGTTTCAGGTAGCCATCGAAAAATTGCAGCAATATCCTGTGGAGAAGATCGGCTTCGAAACTACAGCAGCGCAGAGCTATATCAAGCAGAAGTTTGAAGAGGAACTCTGGAAGAATAAGATATCTACTCCTGTCGATGAAGTAATAAGTAGGGGGCAGAAACATGAGAGAATTATATCTCTTGAACCAGAAGTAAAGAAGGGACATATTCTATTCCGCTCTGACAATATAAGGTATAATAACCAAGTGAAGGATTACAACAAAGGCGCAAAACATGATGATGCCCCTGATAGCTTGTATGGAGCAGTCCAGTTGGTTCAGGGGGTAAAGAGCATTAGGTTTTATGATAGGAACTTGTTGTTTTGATTTGTCTTGTCTTGTCTTGTCTTGTCCTATTTCACGTTAATAATATAATACGAAACAAGATAATTGTAAAAAGTTACTTGTTTTTCTTATGCCTTATCATACCATCTTTGATAAATATAAATGATAGGAACAATACTATATACTAATAGAAAAAGACCGAAATTACTCATATTATTCATCTTGTAAAGTCCAACTCTTTCAAAAACAAAGGGACTTATGATAAACGCCTGTATAGCATCCATAACTAAATTTGCTCCAAAGAATAACCAAAACTTTCGATAAGTAAAGTAAAATACAAGTATGGTTGTAACTGGAAGAAGTCCATATGTAAATGATGAAACATTTGTAAGGAAAAATACATTATTCGTTACAGTCCACCAGTTCCATACTTGAGCCATCTGAAAGTGAATTGTATCTATCAATACAGTGAAAAATGCAACTGATAAAAAGCGACTTAATCGCTTTGAGTCTAAAGGTATTAGTAAAAACCAAGGTGCTATAAGTAGTATCCATGATAATAATTGTGCCATAATAATCTGCCTCCACATACTTTTTGTATATTGTCTCACAATACAGTTAACTGTATGCATATGTAATGTGCCCTATAAACTTTAGAGTATAATTAACATTATTTTAATTTCGCGATAAGTATATACCATACATACTTATCACGCCTGTACCAGACGGTATGGGCTTTTTTCATGCCCATTTTTAGAAGGGAGCTAATCTAATTGAACACAAACGAAAACTTAATAATGGAATGCTTAAATGAACTTAACAAGAACGCTCTGGCAAAGCAGAAATACAAGGACTACTACGAAGGCAACCACTCAATCCTCAAAAGCTACCAAATGCAGGACAGTCGGAGCAACATGAGATTGGTGTTCAACTTTCCAAGAAAGTTCGTAGATAATGAAACAGGATATATTCTAGGCAAACCTGTCAATTATATTTCCAAGTCAGATCAATTAACAATCACAGCTGCTATTGATAAAAACACGAGCCATTGGGATAAAGAACATAATATCAATTTGCGGAAGCAATCAGAAATCTATGGGGAAGCCTATGAACTCAACTATGTGAATACTGAAGGGGAGTTTTCAGCAACAATACTCACCCCTCTGAATGCTTATGTGCTGGAGGATGGATCTGCCGAGAGAAACGTTGTGCTGGCTTTACATACTTTCATTAAGAAATTTGATGATAAGAAATACCTTGATGTTTATACCGCCACCGAAAAATAAAAGATATATGCTCGCAGGAAACCTTGCTTTCGTTATTACCATTTGTGGAATCACCTAAAATTGAGATTGATAAGTATAAGGCAGAGCGCATCAATACTGATACAACAAATAATTCTATGCCGGGTTCTAATGAAGTTATTGTCTAAATATACGTTGTAAGCCTTCAGAATTGTTGAGTAGGGTGGAATATACCACTGCTCTTTTTTAGTACCTAAATTGGGTGATATATGCCACATAACGTTTGATGTGAAAAGCCACGAACCCCTTGATACAAGGCGGTTTGTGGCTTTTTTATTATAAATTAATTTGCCCGTTTTAAGGGTGAGAGAAGGTGGAAATGATGTGGCAAGGTTAAGCAAAGTTGAGAAGGAGGATCTAGGCTTTTGGATTAATGCTAAAGGAGAAATTGAGTATCACAAAAGGTGTGCAAGATGCAGTCAGGAGTGCAAACAATCCTATAGATGCTTGGAAGTTCTTTGTCCCAAGTATCAAAGAAGATAATTAGTTGTCCTGGGTATGACGTTAAACTGCTTAAATTTAATGCGTTTCTGGTTCTATGAGTCAGAAGGGCAAATTGAAAGGGGAATATATTTATGACATTGGAAGAAGCGAAACAGTACATGGAAGAAAACAAAGGTAGTGATGAGGTTAAAGCATATCTTCAGGGGTTAGTAAACGTTGAAGGAGTGCAGACATTCTTCACACAAAATGAAGATGGTAAGAGATGGCTGGACAGCGAACGAGACAAGCATCTCAACAAAGGTCTGGATACTTGGAAAGCCAACAACCTCCAAAAGGAAATTGATAAGAAGATTCATGAATTATATCCAGAGGAAACAGAGGAGAAGAAACAACTCAGGGAACTCAATGCCAAAATAGAAACGATGGAGCTTGAGAAACAGAGGGAAGTTCTTAAGAATAAAGCTCTTACAATTGCTGCCGATAAAAAGCTTCCAATAAACAAGATCGTTGATTTGTTCATTTCAGATAACGAAGAAGCCACTGTCGCTAATATCGGCAGGTTTGAAGCGATATTTGGGACTTCAGTTCAATCGGCTGTGGAAGAAAGACTTAAAAGTAATGGCTATACTCCACCGAATAATGGCGGTCAAAACACCCAACCACAAAATTTAAATGACGCTCTAAAGAACTATTATACCGACAAAAATAAAGGTTAAAATTGAAAGGGGATTATTAGCACAAGCAAAACTAAACACACAGGATGCTATTCAAGCGGGGGTCATCGATGAATTCAGAAAGAGCTCATTCATATTGGACAATATTACATTTGATGATGCTGTTAGCCCTGGAACAAATGGAGCCACTCTTACTTATGGTTACACAAGATTGATCACTCAGCCGACTGCCGCATTCAGAACAATTAACAGCGAATATACGCCACAAGAAGTCACCAAGGATAGATATACAGTTGAACTTAAACCGTTCGGAGGCTCATTTCAAATCGACAGAATTATAGCTAATACAGGAGGACTCGTAGATGAAGTAAACCTACAAGTACAGCAAAAGGTAAAGGCAGCAAGGGCATTATTCCACGACACTATTATCAATGGCGATTCTGCAGTGGATTCTAATTCCTTTGACGGTTTGAATAAGGCCATTACGGGTTCAAGCACAGAATTTAATTCTGGAGCCTATATTGACCTTTCTACATCTGCGAATGTGGATACCAACTATAAGCAATTCCTCGATTTGCTGGATGAATTTCTGTCCAACCTTGATGGCACTCCAACATTTCTTGGGGGGAATTCTAAGCTTATTACAAAAATTAAAGCTGTCGCTCGAAGGGCAGGATATCTCACCCAAAGTGAAGATGCTTTTGGTAAGAAAGTTGATGCATATGATGGAATTGTTCTTGTTGATCTTGGTGCGAAGGCGGGAAGCAATGATCCTGTCATTTCAATAGTGGATATCAGAAAACCAAACGGTACAGATACAGTCACGGGTTTGACAGATCTTTATGCTGCCAGGTTAGCACTGGATGGTTTCCATGCGGTATCTCTAGCCAATCAAGATTTAGTTAAGATTTGGTTGCCTGACTTTGCAACATCGGGAGCAGTCAAGAATGGAGAAGTCGAGATGGTTGCTGCTGTTGCTCTGAAGGCGACGAAGAGTTCTGGAGTCATGAGAAATATTAAAGTAATCTAATGGAGGTAAAACAATGGCGAAGATATACAGCAATAATAAACAATATAACGGTATATCCGCTGGCGTAAACTTTGTAAATGGGGTGGGGGAGAGTAATCTTCTTCACCTTATTTCTTGGTTTCAGGAAAATGGATACACCGTAGTAGAAGATAAAAGAGAGCCTAGTATTTATGATTCAATGGCTTATAAAGAACTGACTGAGTTTGCCAGAGAACTTGGCTTTAATGGTATTGGTCTGAAAAAAGAAAATCTGATCAAAGTCTTGATTCTCTGGGATTAAGAACACAAAGCAGAAACAGAAACGGAGGAATAGCTATGCTGGAAATCGTGAAGATGCTGCTTGAAATTGGAGTAAGCGATATATCTAAGGATGGAATTCTAAATCATTTTATCAATCAAGCCTTAAAGTCTGCGCTTGCTTACTGCAACGTGACAGAATTACTGCCAGAGCATGATGACACCATCGCAGATTTGGCAGTTTACTTCTATAAAAATAGAGATAGCTTGGGGTATAAGCAACAGATACAGGGAGACCGAAGCGTGACGTTTGAAGGAGGAGGTATTCCTGAATTCATTAAATCAGCGTTGCCGCTTCCCAAGATCAAGGTCGGGTGTTAAGCGTGTTCTATGATACCAAGATCAGAATTTTACAAAGTCCAGAAGACGTACCTATTAAAACTATTGATGCAGATGTTCAGCCGTATTCAGGGTCGGTAGACTTTGATTATGGTTTGTCCCTGGAACTATCAAAACGAGTGTTTCGTGATGCAGATACAGAAATTAGTGAAGAACTGTATTGTAGGATTGATACTGTTTATTATAAGGTTCTGGACATCAAGGGATGGAGTGACCACATGGAGATTTTCCTTTATGAGTGTAAAAGGCAGGTGGTGTAATGAAAAAAACAATTGATGAAATGATCGACTTTTTCTTGTTTGAAAAGGGAGAGGACGTACTGCTTAATAATATCGGTTACAAGGCAGTGGTACTCGATGCAAACGAAAAAATAAATAGGGATAACGATAAAATTATCCACTGCAAAGTTGAAATAAAGACTGGAGACATCGTTGAATACGAGGGCCGGAAATACATAATTACTAGTCAGATAGATAATAACCAAAATTCCTTCTGCGGTAGGATGAAGCAATGTAATTATAGTATAGCTTTCAATTTCGCTGGTAACGTAAAGTGGTTTGATGCCTTAATAGAGACCAAAGTCATGGATATTGATACCAACAAATATATGAGTCTTGCATCAGGAACTATAAAAGTCAGCTTACAGGACAATGCTGATTCACGAGATATAGCAATCACCAGTCGGTTCCTCAATACAGCCAGGGCATGGCAGGTTAATGGAATTGATAAAGCAACCCTTGGTTTGATTATACTAACCTGTGACATGGGATTAATAGAAGCCAGTGATGACGTAAATAGTGGAATAGCTAACCGCTGGCAGTATGAACTGACTCATACATATGTTTTAAGCATTGGAAACGGTACTTCAATGAATGTATCGTTAAATGATATAGCCCAGTTGAATATAAATGTTACAGATAACGGAATTGTAATGAATCCGCTTCCGGCGTTGACATATATGTCGTCAGATTCAAGTGTGTTAGCAGCTGACAATACCGGCAAACTCATGGGAATAAATAGTGGAACAGCTACTGTTACGTGTCAGATGACCTATGAGAATACGATTCAGAGTACAATCGATATTACCGTGGTTGAAGTTTTCACACATGTATACACCATTGGCATTACAGGAAGTACAACAATTAAAATAGGGATGAGCAAGAGTTATGTTGCACAGTTTTATGATAACGGTATAGAGGTTTTCGATAAGCAGGCAATTTGGACGATTACGAATCAAGATGGTAGCACTTCGCCTGCTTATGCCACCATTACAGCAAGTACAGCAAATAGCGTTACCATTAAAGGCAATAGTAGTAGCACATATGTCAATCGCTATATGGTGCTAACAGCAACGCTGTCGGATGACGCCACGGTATTTAAAGAATTCATAGTACAACTAAAAAGTTTAATATAATAGAAATTCTAATGGGGCTTGCCAAACGGTAGGTCCTTATTTTTTATGGGGAGGAATCAAATGATTAACGAGGCTAAAATTAATTATCAGATGAGTTTACATATATTGATGATGCTCAAGCGAGAAAACCTGATCACAGAGCTGGAATTTACGGCTATAGATAATGAGAATAGAAAGTCTTTTTTGACTTGATTAGTTGCCCACGCAATTGTATCATGTCACCATAAAAGGAATATATAGTAAGAGAGGAAGGGCTGTATGGCTAATGCTACGGCAAAGAAGGTTGTCACTGTAATTCCAATAAAACCACTAGAAGTGATTAAAGGTATACCTGAAAATTCTAAGAAAAGGATAGCCGCTTATTGCAGAGTCAGCACCGATTTGAAAGAACAGGAATCAAGTTTTGAATCACAGGTAAAGCACTTTACTGATACCATTGCTAGAAGATCTGATTGGGAACTGGTTGATATTTATGCAGATGACGGGATTTCAGGAACTACTACAACAAAGAGAACTGAATTTCTAAGAATGATTAATGAGTGTATGGCTGGCAAAATAGATATGATTATTACAAAATCAATATCAAGATTTGCTCGAAATACCGAGGACTGCCTCCACTTTGTAAGAAAGCTAAAAGACAAAGGAATCGCCGTTTATTTTGAAACGGAAAATATTAACACACTGGGTGCTGGCGGTGAACTCTTGCTTACAATTCTTAGCGGGATGGCACAAGATAGTAGTAGAAACCAATCAGATGTTACAAAATGGGGAATTCTAAGACAGTTTGAAAGCGGCAGAGTGCTAGTTAATACCACAAGGTTTCTCGGCTATGATAAAAATGAAGATGGTGAACTTATTATAAATGAAGTACAAGCAGAACTGGTGCGCAGGGTATTCAGGGAATACCTTGAAGGGAAAAGTTATAATGCAATTGCTAAAGGGTTAACGAAGGATAAAATAAAAACTGTTACTGGAAACGAGAAATGGTGGGACTCAACCATAAGCGGAATGTTGAAAAATGAGAAGTATTATGGAGCCGCTCTTCTGCAAAAAACTATAACTGTTAATTTTCTCACACATAAACGCACGGCGAATAAAGGCCAGTCACAGAAGTATATGATCGATGAAAACCACCTGCCGATCATATCAAAAGAGATATTTGAAAAGGTTCAGGATGAGAAGGAACGAAGAGCGTTACTAAAGGGAAATCTGGTGGGTGACAGGCATAAATATAGTAGCAAATATCCTTTCAGCGCTAAAGTGTTTTGCGGTGACTGTGGGAATATCTTCAAAAGAAGGCATTGGAACAGCACGAATGCATCAAAGAAAGTTGTATGGCAGTGCAAAACCTACATAATGGATGGCAAGGATGCTTGTGGAGCCAAGGCCGTCGATGAGAGTGTTTTGATGGATGCATTTGTGAAGTTGTTCAACGGAATCTATGAAAACAAGCAAAGCTTTATAAAAACGCTGACTGAGAATATCGAAATGATTATTTTGCAAAAACCAGATATCAAAGAGACTGAAGCTTTGGATAAACGGATTGAAGAATTGAAAAATGCACTTAAGAAACTCATCCGGTTTCAGGTGAATAATAACGCCGATTCTGAGGTCTATAATGAGGAGTACAAAAGCATATCTGAAGAACTGGGGGAAGTACGAAAGAAAAGGTTAGAGCATGATAAGGTAAACGACTTGAAGGATGGGATGAAGCTAAGGTTTAATGAAATCATACAGACGATAAACAGTAGGGAGTCACTGCTTGAAGAATTTGATGAAGAAATATTTAATGCGTTGGTTGAGAAGATAGAAATTCTCACGCCAGCGCATTTTGTTTTTGAGTTGAAGAGCGGGTTGAGGGTGGATGAAATAGTGGAGTAATAGTTAGCTCTGTTCTGTAAGGTATGCCAATCTTTACATTACAATTTGGTATAGACACAGAAGTAGCCTTATAAGCTTATTTAACCTTGTCTAATGTAATCCGTTTGGCTCGTCTCTTAATGTAAGCCAATGATTCTCTTTCGGTCGGCGGTCGGAGGAATCTCTTCCAACCATCCTTTCTCAATCATTAAGTCTAATCCTTCTTTACCGTAGATCCCAAGGTCTAATACAGCTTTACTAAAACCTGATACTAGGTCAGTCCTGGTACAATTTCCCAGTGCAAATCCATTAGCAGTGATTGAATACGTAATACTAAACATGAGGTGAAATAACATTAATCTATCAGAAAACGGAGACTCTGTAGAATCTGTTACTTCGCTTCTCCAAAGCATTGGAGCTGGTAAATCCTCATCTTTCAGGATGGAACTCCATCTATCTATCTCTTTGTCAAGGACATCATTTCCTTTGGACAAATAAGCTTTTACTTTTTTGTCTTTAGCTACTTGGGCAAATCCTAGTATAATTGCTCTTTCTGATATTTTAGTTTCGACGCGTTCAAACAGATGAGTACCTTCCAATACATTTATTGGACGCTGTTTACCGAACAAACCACCATAATAATTTTTGTCAGTAACATAATTTACACTGCCAGGGACAGGTATATAAGGTGGCTTAATGGCAATACCTTTTTTGGCTAAGAGGTCTTCGGTTTTGTTATAAAGGTTCTGTGATAACACTAATGCACTATTTAAGTATTCCCGCACATCGGGACGAGAAGCTAATGGTAATGCATGTGCCAATTTAACCAAACCAAATTTGATGATCGTTCTAAGATAGGTCAACATTAAACTATCTGAATACAGCCGTTTCGCATTTTGTTCTACATCCTCATCGCTGAAACCATGAGGAATAGGAAAGCCAACTGAATTAAATAGGTTGGCCACGGTACTTAGTTGCGGGGGTATTCCATTAAGAGCCTCGTTCAAAACGGCTTTAATCTCAGGGTCTTGGGCTGTTGCCACAAAGTATTGAAGAATACATTTAATAGAGCTATTGGCTTGATAGATTAACCAAAGTTGGCTCATTTCCCATAAAGAGAGCCTTTCGTCATACGGAAAATCTTTAACTTCACTCGGAACGGGTGCGTTTATTTGTTGAAGCTCTTGTTGAAATGTTTCCATACTTTCCTCCTAAACAAAAAGTTTATCTTTAGGATAACTCAAATGTGGAACAATTATTCTTTTCGTTTTATATCCTCAAGTAGTTTATGAGTCGACATCAAAATCACATAACAACTCACACTGTAAGAACTGGAGGAAGTACGAAAGAAAAGGTTGGAGCATGATAAGGTAAACGACTTGAAGGATGATCTTAAACAAAGGTTTGATGAAATCCTACAGACAATAAACAGTAGGGATTCAGTGCTTGAGGAATTTGATGAAGAAATATTTAATGCGTTGGTTGAGAAGATAGAAATTCTCACACCAGCGCATTTTGTTTTTGAATTAATGAGTGGGTTGAGGGTGGATGAAATAGAGGATTAAGGGTATATTTGGTTTATGAGCATCATGAAAAGTGGTGCTCCTTTTTGTAGTATGCGTATGTCCTTTTTATATATTATTTGATGAAACCCGAATCAAATTATCTATATGAGTTACATAGCATATGGTTAGTCAATTTGGTACAACGCAACTTCATTTAAGAAACCCCTTCGTGATCGCCTGCTCCTAGTGTATAGAAGCTGGAACTTACATATTTACGTTTTAGCAGTCACTTTTCTATCGGGCGCCAAAGGTGGCTGTTCCATCCACTCGTTACTTCTCCAGCGTAGCTCGGTGGTACAGCAAGCTCTTCCCCTAATAAAATGTTAGAAAAGTCACGGTAATATTTATTAGAAAGCTCTTTACCACTCATAAAGTATTTTAAAAGGTCCTTTGACTTGGAGATTTGAATAAAGCCAGTTAGAAGAACGTTACCCAATGCATTTAATTGTGCGTTTGAAAATAGACTGGTTATCTCAAAAACAGTTAAAGGTCTTTTATCGCTTACAAATCCCGTTAGAAAACTTTCCTTTTTAACAAAATCCACGTCAAGTCTTGTCGGTACATGAGGAGTTCGGACATATATGCCTTTTTTCAGCATCAATTCTGTGACCTGTTGATTCACGAGGATTAGTCGATTGAGATAATGTTTAAATAATTCTCTTATATCATCTCTGGAGCTTTGTGAATAGGCAATACTATAGGTCGTTAAAGCAAATTGGGACATACTGTTCAAATAAAGTACATAGAAAATATCCGAATATAAACGTGGTGCCGTTAAGAATACATCCTCCGAAATTGTTCCCTTAGGGGTATGCAGTCCATCTTTTTTAAAGGTATTCTCCAATAAGCTAAGACTATATTTTGTCATATTTAGATTTATCTCTAGTATCTCTTTAATGTTTTCGTCTACGACATGTTGTAAAAAATAAGCGAACATATGATGTACCGTTGACTCCAGCATATAAGTATTCCAAAGATGCCCTATTTCAGTTGATGTAAGCCTAATAGCCTCAGGCTCTTCTGCTGGGCTGTAGGTTTTTCTTTTCTTACTCATACCTTTATTATCTTATTTTTTCAGTTCCGTGTCCAACCCACTGGGGTCATTATATATTGCCAGCTTCCTTTTCTCTAAAGTAACTGTATTTGGTGTAACTTTCATTGGAATCTCACCAGTAAATAGTCCATCTTCTCCCAGCTTATCAATCAGCAATCCAGATGTAGCACCAAACGCCAAATGAGCAATGAACTCTGTTAACATTGTACTCGGTTTTTTTGAGTATATCTTGGTTGCGCCAATAGTTCCCAGTACACCATACAACAGTAACCATGCAGATAAACCCATTGCAGAACCCCTTAAAACTGGCTTTTTCTTACCTGTGATTGAAAATGCGAAAACAGTGACACATCCTATTAAACTAGCAGCTGTTTGATCTGCCAAGTAACCAACAACCTTACCTTGCTTTGTCCTCATTTTGTGTTTAGGAAGGAACATACCTATTGCCCTCTGCTGACTACTCATATCAGCAAATCCAATTGATTTTCCTGCTGAATTAAAACTATTTTTTACAATGTTTGACCCAAGACCCACAAGTGTGCCTAGCAACATTCTATCCCTGATTTTATGCAAGAAATTCACCTCTTTTCAATAATTATTATAAGCAAATATTATTCTACTACTCTGAGAATAACTGGAAAAAGAAGCTCGGATAAATTAGAGGATGAGGTTTCAAAGTTTAAAGTAAAATATTTATATATAAAAAGTCTTATGCGTTAAAATTTAACGGTCGGCTTTTGTATTTTATATTACTTTTATCGTGACAGGGCACGTGGAGTGCTTAATAGTGCTATATGTGCGACACGTTTCTAAATGAAAAGTTTAGACATTTGTAGAAATACAAAGAGAACTAACATCTTGATGAGTCGAATGATAGGGTAACGCCTAAAAAGGCTCCTTTAATACTCCGAT
>Ga0209123_1000301_pt1 | contig 69978 bp, 73 predicted proteins | sample BarGraIncu00431A_FD_184500 | JGI IMG/M metagenome (GOLD analysis project Ga0209123, IMG submission 184500) | Arctic peat soil microbial communities from Barrow, Alaska, USA - Barrow Graham LP Incubations 004-31A (SPAdes) (version 2) | ecosystem: Environmental > Terrestrial > Soil > Wetlands >... | reverse complement strand
GTTCTGTGAGGGTCCTGTTGACAATTGCTGTAGAGATGAAATAAGCGCGACATCGTCGGGGAAACCAGGCGGCAACGCAAACGTGAACGTCTATCTATACGGCGAGAGGAACAGGTCTACTCGACCCGGCGGCTAGATCATAGGCAAGTGCGGCCTGATCACCCTCACCAAGCTCAAAGAGCGCGGGGTTGGCAAGTATGAATGCGTCCTCGAAGCTGCGCCCGCAAGCGCCACCATCCACCTCGGGGATCTGATAGGCGAGGCGGCGTCCATTTGCGATCTTATCGTCTGGCGTCTTTGCCAGCAGATCAGCAGACGAAATATCGTCACCAAACCAGGCCTTAATGCAGCCGTTGCTTGTGAACTGGCCGTCTGCAACCGGGACCGCTACCCGCTTATTCTTGTCATTGGGTCGCACCGCATCTATGTCGGTAATGATCAGCGTGCGCAGTTCGAGGAAGGTCAGTAGGTCAAAGAAGCGGTGCGCATAGGCGCCGCCAACTTCCATAATCGTCAGATACTGGCTGCGGAGCTGTGGCTCTCCAAAGGCCGATGCATCCGTCTCGCGGATCATGGCCGGGAGCAGAAGCCTCTCCGATGTTCCCTCGATTAGTACTGCTTTGTCCGCGAAAAATAGATCGCACCGCGTGAGCGTCAGATACTGATGCATAAAATCCCGGTCAGGCACGGGAGCGTCACCCATTCCTTTCCGCAAGTCTTTGATCTCAGAACGCCGCAGACCATCCTCATCCGCAACTGACAGAAAATAACGCATGGACTCAAAGCGCGCTTCGTTTGCCATGTGGGGTGAGTGTGTGGTAACGACGAACTGTACCGGCCACGGGCGGTTCTCATTGAGCTGCGCAACGAATGCGTTGGTTATCTGATCAAGCTGTCTGATGAAGACTTCCTGCATCTGAGGATGCAGATGCGCCTCTGGCTCTTCAATAAATATCAGATGAACACCGGCGGCCGTTGGCGTTGCCTGAAACTCACGGAAGAAGCGCAGCAATTGAAGGAGCATATAGACAAGGTTGCGGACACCAAGCCCATTATAGGTTTCAGGCAGCGTAACGCCATTTTTCCCGGTGTATCGTACCTTGGTGTGATCGCTCAGCAGCTTCTCGACATCAAAGCTGGTTTCGGTAATGAGTCCGGGGTCTGGCAGGCCGGGATAGCCAAACAGATCGAAGGTGGGCAGAAGCGATGTGAGCTTTGCGTTGAAATCGGCATGCAGGTCACTCTGGATGTCTTCGACTGCTACCTTCAGTTGCTCGGCGATAGTGCGCTTTTCAGGGTCGACCGGATCGTTTAGCGCTGACTGGAAAAGGACTTCGACGACTTTGCCGAGCACATCGCGTTCCCGCTTCGTGTCATCATCCAACCCGCGCTGTGCATTGATAAAGCCGCCCTGTACTAGTGCAGTAAGGACTTTTAACTCCAGCGCTTTCCTGTTCGTCCCGTCGTTGGGATCTACAGCTTCAAGGCTGGAGTTGTACGCGGCGGGGATACGGTGGCCCAAGACCCGGAACAGTGCTGTTCGGGAAGCGACCATGTCCCCTTCCGGTGCAGGAAGGTCGGCAAACAACACGTCAGCGGCAGTAGAGTGCGGCCCAAAAGTTAGAACTACACGCGCAAAGGAACAGTCCGGGTTTAGGTCGATAATACAGTTGCTCAAAGGGCCGAGGTCGGGAGCGTTAACATCGTAGGCAATATCGAGTGTAATGCGGATGTACGGCAGAAGCCCGAGGACATCCGACGCTGCGCTGCCAGCATGTACAGCCTCAAAGGCCGTCCAAAATTTCTCATGACAACCGAGCGAGAAATCCTCAAGCCTGAAATCCAGAGCCCTGTCTGAGAGCAGCCTGCGAAAAATCTCGGCAATGGAGGTTTTTCCGCTATTGTTGCGGCCGACAATCAACGTTGTCCGATCTTCGAGACCCAGCTCAACCTCGCGCAGCAGCCGAAAATTCTCGACTTTCACGTGGATTATTTTCAAATCACCCTCCATTCTCAAGTTGATCACCAATTACCTCTTAAACCTAAGAATCGGCTGCTCCGTCGAGTCTTTACGCCTAACAGATTTTGTTATTTTGGCTAGGCTTACAAGTTCCTTTTTCTAAGTTCCATAAGGAATCTTGACATCTTCAGCAAGTCTTCTTTCTGCTTTTTAGTTATTCCCTCGGGGTCAAAGTGCATGATATCGTTACGTATCTCGCGTATTGTATGTAGCTGTTGAATGAAATGCGATCTTTCTAACGGCAATTTTAGTTTTTCCCAATGGTCTGGTTTTTCGATTAGTCTGATGTAGTCACCAAAGTTCAAATCATCTATGTGCTCCACGTCCTTTTTTATATCTCCTGTCCTAAAGAAAGCTTTTAATTCAGCTAGAAGGAATTTACCATCTAACAGGCGCCTCACATTATTTTCGATTTGTTCCAATAACAAAAATGGTTCGGTCATTATAAGGAATTGTGAGCTTATGTCAGCAATTGTGACAATTCCACACATAGTCTTATCCTGCTTTTGTACTATGACAAACTCTTTATCTATTATGGTACGGATTGCATCTAGAAGTGGGGTTTCATAGTCGAGGATGGTAACATCCACACATATATATCCTGATAAATCGGGAGAATGGCACCCACTAGTCATTGCATATCCAATCGACTCCCATGTTACAACACCAACAACACTTCTAGGGCTACTTATCACTGGCAGTTGCGAGAAGTTGTGCATCATCATCAGCGTAACAGCTTCCTTTAATGTCGAATTTCTTGAAATGGTTACTGGAGGATTGTTTGCAGAATCTAAAATGTTTATTCTCTGAATAGGCTCTGTTTCTTTTTTGTTTTTTGCTTTTTTCTTATGTTTCAGTATGATTTTTCCGTCAACCCACCCAATTGTATATTCTGGGTCAGTCTCTAACTGGTTGTTATCAAGGCATTTATTGATTTTAGCCTGATTCCCTTTCGTTCTTTTTTCAAATGAAAAGTACCGCAGTAACTCTCTTGGAGTCATATCAATCTCTTTGTCGTGTTCTTTGATTTCCTTCACAATTTCTAGAAATTCTTTTTTGGGCATATAGATCCCTCGTATTTAGCGAACTCGTAGATGCGCGAACCTGCTCATCCCGCCGATTTGGGCATTTTCTAAGATTCTTGTTCTAACAGGTTTTTAGCAACTCACCGACAGCCTACCAGACTTATTTGTCATGGACAAAATTCCGTTTGGGTGGAGATACTCCTTCCCATGTAACATGCAGATCGGGAGGATATACATCTTCCGGCCCCCAGACACTTTTCAGTGCCAACTTGAGCCTGATATTGGCATGGTTCTAAAATTTCCCCAATAATTGCGCACTATATTACTTCTCATAATTCAAGTAAAGGGGAATAGCCATCTACGGGCCATCTACGGGTGACGGGTGGTGACGTCGGTAAGCTTTTGTAATATTACCCACTACGGTCTGTCGTCTGCTTTCCCCCGCGTTCTTTCAAGTGCCAGAATAACCGCAAGGTGAGACCTTCCAGTTGGGCGACCCAGTTCTTCTGTCGTTGGCTCCAGCCTCTTGCCGTGCTCTCTTGCAGGAGACAACACCAGCATCGCAGGGCCATTCTTGCAGTTAACAGGAATTATTTCTTCCTCTTATTCAGCGCTGGTTTGATAGCAATTTCGTGTCACGCTGTAGTAGACCTACTATCACAAGGCAGCCTCTGAGATAGGGTGCGAAGCATGTCAAATAGCAGATCATTAGGCTTGATATGTGGCTTCACCGGGTAGGAGGGGAGCCTTGCGGCTCCCTACCCCCCTCAGAACCGTGCTTGAAAGTTTCCCCTCACACGGCTCAAGCACTCACAAAGGAATCTCCAGTGAAGGATACCCGGCAGTCTGTTCCTTCCTTGGCTATTGCCCCTTCATGCCGTTATTTGCTGCGACATGATCCGTGCTCCGACATTGGTTGCCGGCTTTCCGTTTCCTGAAGTATTCATCATACTCTGGATCGAAAGGGTTGGCCTCACTCCTCACCTTGGCATGGCGCCTTATAGTGATGTGTGCTGCCCGGATGAGTTCGACCCGGCGTTTACCTTCCGGGGTTCTCTCTTCCGTGGAGAAGGTCCAGTTTTTGGGGCCGCTGAGCCAATACTTGCGCGTCAGCCACCTCCTCCCCTTTTCTGGGTGTCTTCTCCTTGCCCAATTGCACAGATTGCGGAAGATTTGGTTGTCCACTGTTTGAAAGGTTTCCTTCGCGACTATATGCCGGTGATAATTAGCCCAACCCCTAATCATCGGGTTCAAGGTACGAATCATATCGCCGGGTTTCCTTGCCGTGAACTTGCGGATTGTTTCCTTGACCTTGACCAGAAACGCCTTTACATTGCCCCTGGCTGGTTTTATGAGCAGCTTGCCCTTGTATTTGCGAGGGTTTTGCCCAAGGAAATCAAATCCGTCCTCTATCCTGGTGATCCGTGTTTTCTCCGGGGAGAGTGTCAAACCTCGTTCTCGGAGAAACTCTTCTACTGCCGGCCGAATCGTCTGTTCGAGGAGTTCTTTCGAATTCCCGGTGATGACGAAATCGTCAGCATAACGGATTACGTTAACCTTGGCCCCACGAGGAGAGACGGCTTTAACTGCCGCCTCCAGCCCGTCTAGGGCAAAATTCGCCAAAATCGGACTGGCAATGCCCCCTTGTGGAGTCCCGGCTTTAGTCGGATAGAGCTTTCCCTCTTCAAAGTACCCTGCTTTCAGCCACTTCCTGAGCATAAGTCTATCCATGAGGATATGCTCCATTAGCCATTTGTGGGAGATTTCGTCGAAACAGGCTTTGATGTCACCTTCTAGTATCCAGTGCGACGAACGCTGCTTCGCCAGGCTTTTGAAGCACTGTTCGATAGCGTCGGCGCAACTCCGATAGAGGCGGAATCCGTATGAATTGGGGTCCGCCAGCGTCTCACCCACCGGCTGCAAGCCCAGGGCATACAGCGCTTGCATTGCCAAGTCATGCTTGGTGGGAATTCCTAGTGGGCGCATCTTACCGTTTTTCTTCGGTATATAAATCCTCCGCAACGGAAGGGCTTTATAACCGCGACGGCGCAGGTTGTGAACAGCGTCCATCTTCTGCTTTGGCGTGTTCCAGATTACTCCGTCCACGCCAGGGGTCTTCTTACCTCGGTTGGATACAACACGTTTGACGGCTAGTGCTTTGCCGCTGAACGAGCGGGTCAGAAGCCGTTGCAGGGCTTTCACCTTGCCGTAGCGACCTTCCCTAACTGCCTTTGCGATACGGGTTTGCAGTCTTCTTACCTCACGGCGAACGGCCTGCCAATCTATGGCTTTCCACCCTTTGCCCTTGGCGGAGGACGCACCAGCTAATCTTAAGATTGCCGCCATTTGCTTTTCCTCCTTGAGAAGATTCTCCATACTTTCACGCAACGGAGCACCGGCATAGGACGTCTGCTCCCTTTCGGGCCGGGTGATGTCGGAACTTCTCCTCAACCCGTGTCCGCCCCATTACAGAGCGGCGTTCGCTTTTTCCTGCCTCTTACTCCCGCACAACCAACAGCGTGCCTTACGGTTTCGCATGCCCCAATGAACCGGGACGATTGTACGGGATTTCCACGTTCCACGTTCCTGACGATTTGTGGGTGACTTAGGTCCGTCCTATACGCCGGCAGCACTTTGTCCCCGCAGAGGAACTATCACATCCTCTGACCGGCTGCATACCTTTTGGTCCAAGCCTAACCAGCCTCTTTGGCTTGTTCAATATAACGACGAGTATGGACGTTCACGTATGTTGACCTTATCACCCGGACCCTAGCCCTCACCCAGATCGAGGCTTCCAGGAGGGCAGTTGCTTCACAGCTCCCGCCCCTCCCGCATAGCGGGATTCGGTACATTGTCTGAAGGGCTTCGCACCAACATGAATGCACCATGTAAGCACGCCTCCATAGGGTACCCGTGGGGGAACACGGGGTCTGGTCAGCGGCTCACAGGGCGCAGCCAGACAGTCATGTATAAGAACGCGACATCGTGTCGCGATGATAGGTTATTGCCAAAACCTCTTAAACCACAGTGATAGAAAAAGGGGATTTTACTCTTTCCCGTATAACATCGCTGCCTCCGTGTGGGTGATAGCCCCTTTTCCGATTACTGCCTTGGCGTGCCTAAACCATCAGTCGGGGCCCGGACCTCAGACCTTGGATTACCACGCTGTTCCTCTCGCAGACTTGCCTGTATTCATCGGAAATGCGGGCGTCCTCAGCGACCCTTCCCCAGAAGATGCCTGCCCAATGGAGAGCTGAGTCCCATACCCCTGGTGCACCGGGAGCTGCTGCGGGCGGAGTGAAAACTGGCACCGGTGCCACACCGTCTCTCGGCCGGTAGAGCATGGGGAGCATATCGTAGGACGGCGCCAGAGTGTACAACCGGCGGCCGTCCGCCATAATCAACGAGACATTCCCGAAATGCTGGTCGGTATTGGCGATTAGGTCGCCGAAGACCGAAAGCCATCGCAAGGAGGCTGCCTCACCAGGAGCCAACCGTCCATCCCTTTCCATCCTGCCTGCGGCTGAAATCCAACTGTCCTGGTTGCCGTAGAACTCATTGTCGACTGCTCTCAGCGAGATGATCGGCAGCCGGCCGTGCCGCCCTACCCTATCAAAGCGTTCGACCTCCAGGAAGATCCGCTCGCCAGCCTCCACAATATTACTTTTTGCCGCAGGGATCCCGCTTTCTTGGACGATTCGCAGAGCGTGGTGCTCGCAAATCAGCAAGTCCGCCCAGCGACGCCCCTCGATCGAGCTGATCTGCAGCGAAAATTTGACGAGGACGTTCCGGTAATCGCCTCCGTTCTCGATGAGAGCGGTGAACTTGGGTTGCTCTCCTCCCGCAGAGGAACCTGCAGGCTGGCCATCCATGGCGGCTTGGGCCAGACGTGGGTAGGTTTCTCCTATATCCTCTTGCCTGATCGAATCCACTGGGCCGCGCGCCCTTTGGAAATAGCGATCGAGGGACTCCGCCCCGACAACCAGATTACCCATGCTGTCATCACCGCGTCGCGCAAGCGCCCACAGCACCTGGTCGTCCCGCCAGTCGCTACCCCGAGGAGGGAGTGACAAGTCTTGGTGCAACTGCCTCACGAAGGAGCGCCCAACAAAGCCCTCCGGGCGAAGATCGTCGAGGAACCAGGGGATGTTTTTGAACACCTCCCCGGGACTGCCCGGGACTGCCCACAAATATCCTTCGCTTCCAATGGCAGCCAGTGTCCCAACGGGGCTCGCGTTCCCTTCCGCGTCAACCCTGAATATAGGGAAGTCCCCTGGTGTGCCCTGGACTTCTCGCCTGCAGGAGTATCTCCGGTTCCGAGCTCTGCCCATGGCTACGATGCGATCGCCGCATCGTGAGATCAAACGTGAAACCGTGGGCTGGCTCAGGCCGAAGTGGTGCTGAATCTCCGCCGCAGTACGGATGCCGGTGGCCAGATACGCCAGTAACCTCAGTTCGGTGTCGCCGAGTTCGGTCATGTTTCTCCTCTTGAGGTGATGAATAGATACTGCATAGATAATATGAGGTAAATATGCTAAAAGTTCAAGAGGTTAATAATGTTGTGCGGATTTTAGTGAATATTTCATTTTGCGGTCCCGCGTCGGGCCATAAGAGCATTCTGGGAAAATGTTTCGGCTCAGCTTCAGAATATGCTCGCTCAAACGTATATATGTGTAGAAGGACCAAACTTGCAGCACCAGGAGGCTTCACATGGCACAGAAAAAAGGCACCTACACGACGTACCGGCCGATGGTCGCACGCATGATCGACGCCGCGGCGCCGCATGTCACCCGGGGACCGATGATCACGGATAGCCACTTCCTAGCCTTCGAGAATATTCGGGAATTGCGCGAGATGTACGACTCGTTGGAGGTGGCCATGGGAAAATACGCACTGAACCCGCTGATTGGAATGATGGTTAAGGAAAAGTATCACCTCCAGAACACCGGGCGCGCCAAGGCAACCAGCACTCTCGCCGGGACGGTCATGAAGCACTGAACCTGCTGAAGACGTAGAATGCGCCGACTGCTATCGCCCCGACCCAGAAAATGCTCCCCCTGAGGGTTGAGAAGGCCACTCGGAAGTCTTGACCTGAGGGGGTGCATGCTTGGATCACAAAGGGCAGTAAAAGTGCCTGGTACAGCGGAGGGATGTGGGTGTACCGGTGGACTGCCCAGAATCCCGGAAGCAGCAGCAGAGGGGCCATCCCGACCGGGAAGGAACTGAACCATGTTATTTGGGCATTTACCGACCCGAGCACCCAGCCACCGCCTTCGCGGCGAGGGATGATCGAGGGGAAAGACGGCAGCGAGCTGCAGAGGGCCGCCGCAGTTACCCAGTGGGATGCCTCGTGAATCGCGGTCGACGGCAGTCGGAGCATGATCATCACCAGGTTCGAGGACCTTTCCGCCCAGATCAGAACCGCCCAGATCACCGCCGACAACACCCAATATTCTGTCCAATTCGCTTCGATATCCGCCTCCCAGGATCGTTGTTATGCGGCGGCCGCTAGTGAATCCCGTTCATTTTCAGTGAATAGCCGGTTAAAGTCCAGGACCAGGAGGAGCCGATCGGGGCGGTTGAGGACACCGATGATGCACTCGTGCTCCGACCCCCCGCCTGGATCATGGCCGGAGCATCCTGAATTTCGGAAGCGGAGATCCGGATCACCTCGGCGACGGCATCAACCACGAAGCCGGTCTGGCGGTTGTCGACATCCATGACCAGAATACGGGTTGCCTTGTTGTATTCGCGGGCGCCCAGGTAGAAACGACTCCGTAGGGAAATGACGGGAACTACCGAGCCGCGCAAGTTGAAGACTCCCTCAACGTCGGTCGATACGTTGGGGGCTTTGGTGATGGCCGGCATACGGATGATCTCCCTTACGGCTAGCATGTTGACCCCGTATTCTTCCCCTCCCAACTCGAAACTGACCAGCTGGAGGATCTCGTCGGCCGCGTTGGCATCCCTTCTCTCTGCTGGGGTAGGTTACGCAAGGCGATCCCTGTTGGAGTGTTTGCAGTCGAGGAGCACAGTGCCCAGCCTGCGGTGATTCTCGTCGGTGATTCCCAGGAACTGCACGGCTATCCCCGGTACCTGCCGGCCGCCCCAGGGGCGAACCCTCAGTACCACAGCCGGGAGCTCGGCGCCGATATCGGGAAACGAAACGGTTACCTTGTCCCCCACCGCAAACCGCTTACCTGCTTCAACGTCAACGATGAAGGCCCCTCCCCAGGAGATATCCGCGGTGTAGCAGCAGGAGGCACCGACCATGGCGGGGATGTTGATGCTCATGCGCTTGTAGGCTCGCAACCCCCGAGCGACGAAATTCGAGGCGGCCCAGGTAAAAAAAGCATCCAGCCCTGCCTGCTCTGGCATCCGCATCTGCGTTATTTGCAACGGAACGATTGCCATGTCGTGGTGGGCCCGGACCCTCAGAAAGGGGAAAATCGTGTTCAGGGTTCGGGCAATGATCTTTTCGTCGTCCTTAGCCTTGAGCATCGTGATGATATCCACGACGATCCCGCTTACTGGCTCTTCCAACGCGTGGCGCTCCGCCTCCGCAAAGGTCAGGCACGGCAGCACTACCCCCCCGGCCCGCGCCGCAGCCTTTACGATCGAGGCCCGGGTCTTGTCGTCGGTGGAGATGACGAGGAATGCTCCTGCGCGTGTTTCTGGGAATTCGGATAGGCGGTTAACTTGTGGCATCGCGATCCTCTGCAGTTTGAAGCGGGCGGACCAGGCTGGCACTCTACGGGGAGGTTATGGGAGTAGCAGGCTGGGCCGCGAACGACCCAGCCTGTGCTTGTGCCGGGCCGATCTAAGCCCTGGTGACGTTGGCGGCCTGGAGACCCTTGGGGCCTTTGACCACTTCGAAGGAGACAGCATCCCCCTCAACCAGGGACTTGAAGCCGTCGCCGGAGATCGCGGAGAAATGCACGAACACGTCCTCGCCATTTTCCTGCTCAAGAAAACCAAACCCTTTTGCGTCGTTGAACCACTTTACAGTACCGTTTGCCATTTCGTTCTTCTCCCTTATCGGTGCCCTTGGGGCGTTTTTTGAAAATCGGATCTTCTTTCGGAGATGCACGATTCTTGTACTAATGTATATGCCCTACAGGGCAGACACTTTTTAAGGGAAAATGGCCAGAATCGTTTTTGTGGGATTTGGGGCGATCGGTAAGGTCTGGAAAGCAACTTTTCGCTGGGGTGATTTCCGTGTTTTGAGAGGACCTACATGCTTACGAAAGGATTAGAAAGGTGGCGTGAAAAAGATTAAAATAGAAGTGTTGAGAAATAGCCCGGGTACCGCCGGAGGAATCATGGCTGAGCGTGATAAAAAATGCCGTCATGAAGATGTGAAATGTTTGAGTTGCGGACTGGAAGGCACCATTGAGGAGTTACTCAGTGACCGGCATCATTACCATACGCGGCCAGATGTTTTGAGGGCTGTCTTGTTCGATGAAAGAGGGGTGTCGCAATGGATGATCGGGACCAGAACTGAAATCGCGGACTGGCATGGTACCTGGGGGGACTTGAAGAACCTTTCTGTTACGGTGACAGATAAGCAGGGGAAGGAAATCGGGAAGAAGGCCCGCGGAGATGTTGGATTTACATGGGAAGTGGAAGAGACCTAAATATCATCCGTCCCTGTTTTCAGAGACAATATGTTGAGCCAGGCGCAAAGTCGAACGGATTTGGTATGGTCTGAATGGTAAGAAGTATCTAAGGTCACCACTTGGCGATCTGTAGCGCAATGTCTCCTCGCAAGAGACATGGACAAGTCCAGGAATACTCTCCCCTGCCCTACCCTAATAAGACCCCCTACAGCTCAAATTTGGAAGCCACTTTTTACGCTTTTCGAATTCTGTTCAAAAAAAAAGGGGACACAGTCGGTTTCAGGAATCCCCTGAGCCGCTTGACCCCTCTTTCACCGGCCAGCCACGGCAATTTGCTCGTGGCGGCCTCTCAATGTTCACTGTTACTATCAAATCAACTTTCAGCATCCCAGCGGCTCCTCGTCTTGCTTACAGGCCAGGTTCTGCAGCCGCTTCACCGAACGCCGGTATTTATCGACCGCGCGCTGGAGTTCGGGGAGGCCCCAGTTCCTGGGGATCCTCTCTGCAAAGGTTGCTTCAAGTACGTCAGGGGTTGAAACTGCGCCTCTCGAGGAATCAGTCCTGTTTTTCATAATGCTACCTCCTGTCGTTTGATTTGATTGGTTAGTGATAGATTGCCCGGGAAAGTCTGACCAGACGGTAAAGTACCTCCGCCATATCTCCCTCGATGTAGGGGGCCGCCGGTCGATCCTTCGCAGCTACTACCCTGATGAGACCAGGGTTTGTTGCCGCCAAGGTGTAACCAGTTTTCATGCACAGATCGTTCAGCATCTCCATGATGAGCCCCCTTTATGTGTTGGTGCTGGTTGGGTTGATGGTGAGCCGGCATTAGCGCATCTCCAGAATTTCCACCGAGGTGGTCACGCCTTTGGTTGTCATTGCCTTCTCAAACTCAGCCCAAACCAGTGTGAAAACTACGCCGTTCATTCTGACTTTTACCATTGTGAAGCCTCCTTTTTTCCCGGTTAAAGGACCCCTCGTGGGCCCTCTTCAAAGCACTTCCGTTTCAGGAGATGCATTGAAGGGGACCCACGAGAGGAGGAGGCACGGACACTCGCGGGTGAAGGTAGGAAACTGGGGAAGTGTTTCGAGGGTACCGTTGCCAAAGGAGTCGTGAAGCTGACTACCGATGACAACCAGTACCCTCGAAGGTGGGAGTTCCTGTAATTCAGAAAATGACTAGGTCATTTCCTTTCCGCGAAGCCGCCAATGGCAGCGTGTTAAAGGTTATTTGTGAACTTAACCGTCCCGGCGATGTAACCAACATTTACAATGCCGGTTGCCGGATCGGTAAGAGTTACAGACCAGATGATCTCAAGCGTGGTTGCAGTTCCCGGCGCCGGGACCTGAGTCGTAATTTGGGTAAATTGCGGGATTCTGCCACCATGAGTCACCGAGTAGTAAGCGTCGGGCTGCGTGTAGAGTAACGGCCAATTCAGGGGGGAGATTGTTGCGTACTCCTCCTCGTTGGCCTGCAGTGTTACTGCATCGAGGCCCATTGCCGAGATCGAATAGTTTAAGCCGTCTGCTACAGGGGTCCCGTCTGCCGTGGCTGCACTGATGAACGGGAACCTTGCATTGGCGCCATTGATTGCTTCGTAACCGCCGACAATAACCGTTATAGCCAGGTCATTCGGGCCGGGGTCTACGCCGGCAGGGTAGTCGCGTGCGTTAAGGATTGTTCCCAGGGCAGGCGAAGACAGTTTCAGCTGCGAAGGCATGAATGTGATGACTGCCGGGCTGGCGACCAGCACCTCGTCGGGAGCATTGGCCGAAACGTTCACGGTGACCTGCGTGCTGGTGCAGACTTTTGCGTAAAGAGTCGTCTTGGCAAGGCCGTTAGCGTCAGTCGTAACGGTTACGCTGTCGTAGAGCTCCGAGTGATCAGTTGCGATAATCACGGAGACGCCGGCGAGTTTGGTCGGGTCGGGGTTCGTGTAAGTTGCCTCCACGTAAACCGGCACGCCATAAGCCGCTTTGCTGCCGTCCCAGGAAGTGTAGACGATGCCTGCTTCGGCGTGTTTGCCCATGGCTCTGGCTGCTGCAGCCGGCGAAACGGAAGGGCCAACAGCTTTCACCGTCAACGTGGCAGCGCTTGCGTGGGGGGTTCCGCCGCTTGCTGGTGTTCCGCTGGTGGAAGAAGTGCCTCCGCCGCAACCTGCGATCAATGCGACTGCCAGGACCATAACCATCATCGCCATCATTTTCGAGTATTTCATCTTTTTATTCTCCAGGTAAGCCCCAAGGGGCACGATTGATTGAACCCCCTTACGGGGAAAGGAAACCCCTATGGGGTTACTGTTTATTGCTGGGTCTGAGTAGTGACCCGAATTTAAATCTGTCCTCCGCACGCAGTGCACTTGTCGCTGTCGGCGCAGTTGTCGAACCGTCCACCGGAGAGATCCACCGATTCGTCAGGTTCAAACGTTCCGTCCTCGAGGTAATGGCCTAAGCCAAACACCGAAGAAAATTCGTCCTCACCATCCTTGTTGACGTACTCTCTGGTAACCGATTCTGGAATGGTGTGGTCGGCGCCGCAGAGACAGGGCATAACCCCGCTTTCAAGCAACGCACCCACAGCTCTGGTGTGGCTGGGATCACCGGTCATGAACAGCTTGAGGAGGTCGACGTCAAGGTTGTTCATCTCGATGTCTCGCCACATGTCGCCGGTGAGAACTACGTGGTAGTCGCCGGCCTTCAGCACTGCTACTCGTGTCTCGCCCAAAGGATACCCAGTTGGGCATTCGCTTACGGATTCGATCTTTCCATCGACCAGGGAGTACCGGGTGATGGTCACCATGTCCTCGTTGGAGAGGAAGTGTGAGAGTGGCTGTGCCTTCGGTCAACGGTTGCCTACTGGCGTTTACCGCGGCAACTATCTGGTGAGCATCGGCGAGTTTGCCTACCAACCCAACCATGCCGGCGGGTGAGCAAATGCCGTGATCGCCGGAAGTTTCCTCCATCACCCACCAGGGAGTCGGAGATCCGGGTGATTGAGAAACTAATGCCTTTTTGAAGAGCTCAATGAACTCGTGAGGCCAGAGATCCTCTTTCAGAACTTGCCAGCTCGTGCAGGTGATGTCTTTGCTGACGTAGGAACCGTCAGGCATTCGGGTGAAGGTGGCGCCGGATTCGTCAGTGACCGATTCGGGCTCCATGAAGTAGGTGATGATGACACCTCCTTCTTCATATTTTCCTTCCCAGGCATTACCCTCGTTCCTCGCGCTCTCGATTGATTCGCATACGAGAGATGCCTCAGTGGCATCTTCGAGGAGACCGTTGTTGATCAGGTCTTCGGCGAGAGCGAAATAGTCAAAGAAGTGCCCGGGATTCATAATGCCCCCAACCAGCTTCCCTTCGGCCCTTTCGAGCATGGGGAAACTGCCCAGGTCATATGAAGTCCCGTCCTTCTCGACGGTGACGAAACAATTCAGCGTCGCTACTTTAATTGACATTGAGCACCCCTGCGGCTGTTACGGACCATCCCGGGAAAGTAATCTCTATCATGATCAAAGCTGTTACGAAGAGTGCCCCAACCACTGCCAGAATGATGAAGGTGTCCCCTGCCGGCGCGTCGCCATTGATGGTGACGGTTGCGGGCTGAACTGCTTTTTCTCTGAAAGGAGATGCTGGCGGTAGGGGTTCGATCACTGCGTGCCTGGCCAGTGAGGAGTCTCTGAATGGATATGCTGTCGTCTGCATTGTAATGCCTCCTTTTCCTGAGTGGATCCGGAGACGCAGCAACCCCCAGCAGGGATTGTGCGTCCCTGTTGGAAGGTTGAATTCGGGTCTAGTTGCAGTCGACGACTTCGAGGTCGACTTCGCAGCCAGCGAAGGTTCTCTTCACTTCTGCTACGGTCTCGTCGATTACCGACTGGAACATCGTGTTGGAGGTATCCATGCAGCGGTACCCGAAGGCAACTGCTCGGCGATCCGGAGACGCAACGATCTCCGCGGGGTCGATGCCCTGCCGGGAGTGTTGTTGATTACGGAAGAAAGTTGGCTATGTTGGCCATGATGTTGCCGGCGGCCAGGAAAAACCCGACCGACAGTAGGCCAGCGCCAGAGACCATGCCTACAAGTGCCGACAATGCGACCCGGTGAGTTACCGGGGTTGTGGTTGCCTGCGTGTAGATGACATTTCCGTTTGCCGTTACTCTTCTTCTGAGTTTCATCTTGAAACCTCCGGACGCACCACTCCCTTTGGGGTGGGCGTATGTTGTACGCACCCCAATGGGGACGATTCGTCGCAGAAGCGACTGGATGATTATTGATTCAGCAGGGTTAACACTTACGCGTAATCCCACCCGCGGGTCGCAACTCGATGCATCTTCGCTTTGTCTCCGCCAAGGACGGCGTCCAGATAAGTTTCCTCATCGGGATCCACAACGACGGGAACTCTGGGAATTCTGAGAACTCTGACTGCGCGAGCTTTGACGACAGGAGCTTTGACGACAAACTCTGCGAGATCTTCGTAGATGTCTGTCTGCTCCAGGTCGTCATCAGCAGGAATGCAGAGTGCAGCTTCTGCTTCAGCTGCATCAGGGGCAGCATAAAGGGCTTCAAGTTCTTTCCTGTTATTGGCGCGAGCGCGACGATCGTAAATCACGCCGCACACATGTATTGCACAAGCCAAAACCACACAACCAGCCAAAACTAATATGATGCTCATGGCATCCTCCCTTTTTCAAAATTGTTGTCCAAGGGAGACCACCCCCTAACGGGATTGAAGTCCCACGAGGGTGATGGTGAAATAGTCTAGCGGCCGTCGTAGTAAGTGACCTTGGTGTAGCGCCGCATATCCGTTTTAGGGAACTTGCGGACACACCAGTTAACGTCACTGCAGTGTCTCTCTGTGCCATTGGGCATCTCCTTGTTTTTACATGGTAGTGCCAATGGAGACAGACCAACCCCTAAGGGAGTGGTTGTTCCCAAAGGGTTGTTGGAAGTATATGGATTTAAACGCAAAAAGACCGACCTGTGGAAACGATAGCGATTCGCATATCGTACTCGGGTCAGCCTCAAAGTGAGTAAATCCGTCAATTATGTGAAGAGGGTGTGAAGCGTGGAGTTCGAAAGACTTAGGGTCTCAGGAATTCCTAGGGAGGGAATTGGGGTGCGAGTTAAAAGTTACCGTCAGTATGACAAGTCTCTTAACTCACAGTAATTCCAAAGGATTATGGGCGTTAAAAAAGGGGCTGTCAATATGACTAGCTCCTCGGATAAACGCAAATCATCCTTTTTTACAACTGCTCACCGTGAAAAAAACCAAATAGAGGGTTAAGTTCAAGGGAAAAAGCCGACTGCTTGGTCGGGGGTCCGCATCTGGTGAGATGGGAGAGGCCTAGAAGGCAAAGAATGGTGTCAATCTACTTCGCGGCGTGAATAATGTCAACATTTATCTTGGGGATTTTTTCTGTAAGGATTCTTCTAAGTTCGCCCAGGGGGAGGGTTTTCTCCCCCCTCCCCTACTGGTCAATTTTGGCGGGATTCAACGGTGCTGCATCTGGATTTGCGCTGCCAGCGAGCGAGCTGCCTCGCCCGTCTTGCTCACGTACCCCGAAAGGTTCGGCGTGGAAAGGTTCGGCGCGGAACTGTTGCTCCCCCACTCCGAATACGAGTTGGGACGCATGCTGGCTGGTAAATTTTCGGGGGCATAATGCTGCATGAGCCAGAGGACGCCCAGGAAGAATACCCCTACCTTGATGAGACTAAACATGTTGCGCTCCTTTAAAGGGTTGGATTTGAAATCTGACCCTTTGGTTTATCAAGCGGCCTTCGATTCCTGCTCGATCACGGACTCCTGCTCGGTTGCTTCGGTTGCTTCCTTCAAGATCTCCTCGGCGTTCCGGAGATGGATCCCCTCGACCGCGGTCAGCGCGCTGTAGGTCAGGCCTCCGGGCATCGTTTGGACCCGGCGTCGGATATTCGCCCACATCCCCGAAGCCTTCAGCTGAGCTTTCTCGTCGTCTGCCTTCTGGATACAGGCCCGCAGGTATTCTTGGGCTTGCCTGCAAAAGTTAGTTTCGAACTCGGTACCGTGCAGGGTTCCGCACCAGAGGCACCGGGCCCCAAGGGACAGTTCCCCTGTTTTGATCCGCGTGAGCGCCACGGCAGACCGCCGGTCCGGGGACGCATTGCCCGTTTCCCACCTCGAGATCGTCGATGTCGTGACGTCACAGAATTCGCCGAGTTCTTTTTGAGATAACTTGTGGAGTCTTCTGAGTTCTTGCACCTGCGCTGGACTCCAGTCTTTGTTCATCAAGCGACTCCTTTGCCGGAAAAGGCTGTTTTTTACGATTCTGTGTACGCATCTGTGTACGCATCTGCGTAGCTCAACTGCCGAAAAGATCGATTTCTCCTGTATCGGTGGATTCACTGCCCAGCAGGTCGAGCAAACTGCCTTGCACTTGGTACGCCGGCGCGCTTCTCCTCTCCCGGGAGGCCGGAGCGGCCACAGGGGAAGTTTTGTCAGGTTTGGGAAAGGGGGATTCGTAAATCAGCGGTAGCACCCCCCGAAGGTGAAGTCTCCGTAGGGCACTGGCCATCATGCCGTGCTCCGCTCGAAGGTTGCTTTCGTGGATGAACTCGACTGAATCGCTCCAGGCGTTTCCTTTCGGCCCGACGATCTGCCGCGCCTTGCCGCGCCCATCTACCCAGATCAGCCCCCATTTGGGAGGGAGATCCTCGGGTTTGATAATTCCCTCCGGGCAGAGGTACATCCGGAACGTGCCGGCCCCTTGCCATCCGTGAAGGCGGAAGAACTTTTTCTTGTCACTCAGGAAGTCGGCCCTGGTAACCTTGCACTCGACAAGGATCGAGCCTCCATCGCGAAACCCGATCGCGTCAGGTATCTCACTGGTGGCGTTGCAAACCAGTTCCCTGAAGGCGAAGGAGCACTTACGCGTCTTCAAAAGCCACTTTTCCGCGATTTTCACCAAATCATCATGCGTCAAGACATACCCTCCCCTCCCCTACCCATGCACAGATTTCCTTCCCTTCGCGCATGTCGACTTCGTTTTCACCAGGTCACTTCATAGGATGAGAGCAGCAGGGACAGGTTTCCGCTTTGGGATCCATCCACATGTGGCAGACCTGGCATTCCAGCGGCGTCACCTTCGCGACGATCCTCAGAAAGGGCTCAGGCTTGGGCGGTTCCGGCTCCTCGAATTGCTCGAATGCTCCCGGTGCCGCCGCTGCTGCTTATTCAGCTTGTTTTTGCTCATGACCACTCCTTTCACCCGGATCAGGGGGGCGAAGCATGTTGGTGTCGTCTTACTCCACGCCGTACTCTTCAGACAATTGGACCGGGGCTGAATTTTCATCCTCATCTTCCGGGGACCACGGTTTATCGTTCTTGCTCTTATGGTACTGCTTGTTCGTTATCTTCCGTCGGATCCTCGCAATGGTGTTTCTCAGGTCCCAGTCAGGATTGGCAGTTTCGTAGGTCTTCTTCTCGCGATGATAGACGTCGGCACAGAGGAGGTTTGTCGTGACTTTTTCCCTTCTCATTGCTGCGTTATGCAGGCGGTTGTAGATGTAGGTCTCCCGCTTCGTGTAGTCTGTCGTCGCGGTGATGGTTTCTCGCTTCGCCGGCGTGAACTGACGATTTATCAGGCGGGCAAAGGTGGAGTCACGTTCGTGTCTGCCCATGAAATCCAGAATCCACTCGTCTCTTTCGGTGATAAGGGACGGGGTTAACGATCCTTTGTCGACCAGGTGATAAAGCAGCTCCGCGGTCAGGCGATACCGCTTTCTGTGTTCGTGGAGCAGGGTGTGGTTGATGTCTTTGTTGTCGATCTTCGGCCGTGATTTCCTTCCTGCCATTCGAGGGTCTCCTTTCTCGGGGAATTTTGTCGCCTTTCCTTTTTTGCCTTTCTTTGGTGTTCGGTGCCCTCGGTGCGGCGGGGAAACGGCGGAGACGGCGGGACGCAGTGGGATTCCAGGTAGGGATTCCGGGTGCGGGACCGGGTGCGGGGATTTTTTCGCCTTTCCATTTTGCCTTGTGGTCGGGATGCTCGGCGTGCGGCCGGCGCCCAGGGGGGAGCTGCGGGCTGGACCGGGGGAAGGCGTGGGGAGGGAACGGGATGGCGGGATTGGGACGCGGTGATCGAGGTGTTCCCTTTCGCCGTTCCTTTTTCGCCGTTCCTTTTCGCATCTTTCCTTCTTTCGCCCCGCTTTCGGTGCACCGCTTTCGCCTGTGCGCGTTCTTCCTCTAATATGCCAGCAGGGGCAGACACTTTTCCGGGGTTTTGGGCTGATATCGAGGGGGCGGGACGGTGGACGCTCGGGGGACAGAGATTGCCAGGGGGAAGAGCTTCCCGCAGGGCAGACTCCGCGACCAAAATGGGACAGGGGGGCGCTACCGTGGGGACCGGAGGGGGATTCACCGGAGGGGGGTGCCGAAGAGAGGGAGACAGCGCGTAGGGGTTCCAGATGTGGCTATTTTAAGGGGACGTGAGGCCAACGGAGAGGGGATTTCGCTAAGCGAGAGGGACCAGCGGAGGAGATTCGCGCCAGCGAAGGGGGACCGAAAAAGTTACTTTGCAGACGGGAGGGGAGCTGCTACGGGTCCTCCGAGACGGCAACTATTTCCTGAAATGGATGGCGCGTAGGTTCAACAAGGAGGTGTTCTCAGGGGGGCGTGCTGTCCAAAAGAGCGTTAGGGTCGAGTGAGCGTAGGTCCAATATCTCGCTAGATACCTCAGGGGTTGTTTGAAGAGTTCCGCTCAAGGGGAAGTTGGGGGTGAAAAGATGTCTTAAAATCCAATGTGAAGAAGAGGGGTACTAGCGACTCTTACGGCTTTTTCTAACCACCCGGTTTTTCGAGGTATTTATGAAAAGTGATGTCTGACGAAGTTTTTGTGGACGATTTGTCTTTTAAAACCAGAATGTTGCGCGATCTGCTTAATGGCGTCATAACAGGTCTTTTTGCCGATTTTACGTGCTTGATGTTGGCAGTAACTGGGTTTGGCTGCCTCTGTTAACCGTCCGGATAGGTGTAATTTTAGGCAGGAGACCATGATTTTCACCTTCCTCACCCAGATTTTAGCCTCTTGTTTTTTGCGCTTTTTGACCAGTATTCCTGACTGCCCAAGGATCGCTGACTGGTTCGTCTCGATGCCAGGGAAGTCAGTTTTGGATTCCGATCGTGACCCCGAGATTGGTTCTCTGGTGGCCACGTCTGATGACGGATTTTGCTTCCAATGAGACAGCCTTTGGTTTGACGGGGTTAATGTATTTAATTTGAAAAGATCATGCTCGGGCCATGTTTCATTCGTGGTCATTGTCCCTAAGTTTTTGTCCTTCCCAACTCGATTCTAAGGTTTTCAGCTTGCCTCAGAATTCCCACTGCCGTCACTTTTATGCTGGACGCAAATTACCACAGACGATCCTCTTTTTCATATTTATTCCGCATGCTCTCGCGAACAACCGTCACCTCGTTTTCACCGTCTTTATGGCCGCCTGCTCGCTTCTTCTCTTTACCTGTGAAGCGATACACGACTGCACCTTTGCCTTTTGGCGGGGTCCTGGTCGGTTCGGAACCGTATTCCTTCCATCGAAGGATGCCATTAGGCGGGATCGTGATACTGAAAACGACTCTGGCCTGGTCAAGATACTTTTTGACGTTCCCAGTCGTTATCGGGTCGTTTTCGATAACCACCTGATAACGACTCCTTGTTTTGAACACAACAAGCCTGACAAACCACGCAAGATTGTAATAAATAAGCAAAAAAATGTGTTAATGGACGTGCGCAATCCGCTTTTAATCGCTTGACTTCGCTTTTTAATCTTGCTATATCTAGCACGTAGTCGTTTCTGATAACGACCTGAAAACGACTTGATAACGACTCACTAACGACTAAGGGTTCATTGTCTGGGCTTAAGGGGTATTCGGCATCGCAAGGTTTTTAACTGTCTGACTTCGGTCGGCGAAACAACGGAGGTAGTGCGTATGATAGGTATGGATATCGGTTTTGGTGATGTGAAGGTCGCCTATCTTGATGGCGTGGAAATCAAGGCATTCAAGTTCTCGAATGCTATTCGGCTGAAACAGGGTTCGATGCTGGACGCGGAGGCATCCGAGTATGAGTTTTTGGGTAAGTCGTTCATCGTCACCCCCAACCCGCATGTCAACAACATGCCCACCACCACGATCGACTACCTGATGAGGTATTCGCCGCTTCTCGCTTATCGTGCGCTCAAGGGCCCTGAAATGAAGGATGCCGTTATTAAGGGGAACAAGATTGCTGTCGGTCTGCCGATCGGCTATTTCAACGAGAAATACAAGACCGAGCTGGTGAACGGTCTTACCAGGGTAATTGTAAATAAGGATGTCATTGATTCGGCGGTCTCTGTCCTCCCTCAGGCCGTGGGTATCCTGTTCGACTTCCGTCTGAACGAGAAAGGCCGCTCTATCAAGGGGACCGACATCGATGGCGTCATCTTGGACGTTGGCTATAATACGGTGGACGTCGTCATCATGGAAAAAGGGGAAGCAGTCGGCGACGAATCGGATATGTTGCCGGGAGCGGGTATCACCTGGGCAGTCCAGGCGCTCCAGAAGGTATTGAAGGAGCGCTGGGCTGGTTATAACACCTCGGACCAACTCTGCAAAGAGGCTCTGCTTACCCGGAGTATCAGATTCCAGGGGGAGGTTGTAGATCTTTCCATAAAGATCGACGAGATCATGGAAAACTACATAGAGCATCTGAAATACCTGATCGACAGCAAGTGGGGCAAGTATATCAACTCCAGCGAAAAGCTGATAGTGGCTGGCGGCGGGGCTTACTACCTGAAAGCCAACCAGCACCTGCTCCCCGAAAGCTTCCAGAAGGTGCTGCACGTCCCGGAAGCTCCCGAATTCTCGAACGCCAGGGGGTATCTCAAGAGTCTCTTAATACGAGGGTAAAAGAGGATAAAAATGGTCCGTGAGAAAATAACCTCTAAAATACAGGTGAAGCTAGACTCAGCGACGTCCGATATCCTCAATTTATTGTCAACGAACGTCAGGGGCCAGGTGGCGAGGAACGCCTTCCTGATGTATCTACGCTCTGTCGAAGGTCGGCAGTTCTATGGTGCCTTTGGAATAGACTTGGAAGCGGAGATGGTCAGAAAGGGGCTCTCCGAAGGTGCAGAACCTGACCTTTTTGAACAGGTGCATGTTGAACCGCAAAAGATTCACGGGAAAGATACCACTTCCGATGCAGCGAGTTCTCTTTTTAGAGGGTTCGATAGGACGCAGAAGGCCTAAAGGTGTCGGGAAATAAGTTAAAAGGAGGGCCAGGGAGAATAATCCTTGGCCCTTCTTGCGTCATGGAGCCAAAAATACTGAAAACCCCGAAAAAGTGTCTGCCCTGCTCGGCATACTCTATGTGTAGATCACTTACGCGGAGGGAATGAGCATGGACGTTATCAGAGGGCTGTACGGTTTTTATCATGAGATCGACGGCGGGCAATGGTGGGGAAAAGTTACTTTTTGGGTGATGATGGCCCTCCTGGCTGCGGGGCTGTGCTTGTCCGGCATGTCTTTGGCCGGGATCTGCAGCGACGCATGCAGTGAGGCCCACAAATACGGCATCTTCGGGGCGCCGGTCGCTGCGATCGGGATTGGCTTCTTTGCCGTGGCAATGGTTGTCTGGGCTTTCCAGTCGAAGACCTGGGCGAGGAAGTTTTTCCCCTACCTGCTGGTATCAGCGGCGGGCGCCGAGGGTGGCTTCATCATCTTCCAAATGGTGGTAATAGGACATTTTTGCAGGCTCTGCCTGTGGATAGGAGCGGTGGTGGCAGGTACGATAGTAGCCAAAACCTTTGAATTTACGATAAAAATAAGGGAGAACGGGAAAATGAAAATCACCAGTGTTGTCACCAGTGTTATACCTAAGGCGGTTATCGGTCTCTGCGCGCTTCTCTTCGTCATCGCGGCACTTCAGAAACCTGCCGAAGGTTCCAATCTTCCCGATCCCTTCCTCGGCAATGCCAAGAGCCAGGTCGAGGTGTTCATCATTACCGACTGGTTCTGCCCTGCCTGCCGGAAAGTCGAGCCTTTCATCGAGTCTTCCAGCAAGGAGGCGATGAAACTGGGCCGGGTTATCTTCGTTGACCTCGCGGTGCACCCGGAGACCTTCAATTTTTCCCCGTACAACCTGTCTTTCTCGATGTACGAGAAGGGCAAGTACCTCTCCCTGCGCAAATCTTTGGCGGCTCTGGCTACCACCGAGAAGAACCCGAGTGCAGCCGATGTCCAGGCGAAGATCGCACCGTTGAATGTCAAGTTGCACCAGCTGGACTTCAACGATTCGATGGCGGGTGTCCAGTTCTACCAGAAGGTTGCCAGGACCTTCAACGTGAGATCCACTCCCACCGTTATCATCAGGAACGTGAAGTCAGGAATGACGATTACCCTGGGTGGCCAGGATATCGCCGACGGCAAGATCATCTCCTCAATGAAGATGATGGCCCGTCAATAACGTCACGATCACCATCGAAAATGGAAAGGCCGCTCAGCTTTAAAGCTCGGCGGCCTTTGTTGTTTCCGATCTGTGACTCCCCTGCCCTACTTCTCAAATTCAATCAGACCGCGACCTTCATGACCATATTTTCTGACTCGATGAACTGCTGAAAAGTCGGGATGTCTACGGCTTTTTCTCTATTTTCGACACGTAAAAATTTCGCGTGGACGATAACATCTCCTTTGCTCACGCGCAGGCCGCTCACCGCGACACGCTTGTAAATGGTGACCATACCGCCCTCCTCCTCGACTAGAAATCTCATGGCATCTCCTTATGTTACGTGTTTGCAATTGTGGTCTATTGCTTTAACATAACGGCTCGCGATCATCAACATTTTTTCGAAAAAATTCATACTTCTGGAAAATATATTTTCAGGAAATCCATATTTCCATAAAAACCTAAAAATGGAAAAATGTATAAACCAATGTAAATATAAATGCAATTATGGAAAATATGCCAAAATGATATATAAAATTACGTAAAAACTAAAAAATGAAAATAGGTTTCGGCGAATTTATAAATAAGTGATATTAGTGAAAATATGACAAATGGAAATACATATTTAATCATAAAGGTAAGAAGGTAAATTAGTTTTTGCATAAGGGTAGATTTGGATAAAAAATGAATTACCAAAAAACCAAAGGAATGAAATGAGTAGTTCCGTATCAAGGCATTTAGCTAAAAGCTGATCTTCATATTTACGAATATGAGTTTTTCTCTTGACTGCGAATGCATATTCTGGTAAAGGCTGCACATGATAATGATTTTAATGTGATAAAGGGGCATGGAGTGAAAAAGAGGGTTATCGCGATCGTGCAACACAAGGGCGGCGCCGGGAAGACGACGACAGCCGTAAACCTGGCGACGATGCTTGCGCATCTGCGGCCGGATCTAAAGGTGGCAATCGCAGATGCCGACGTACCAGGCGGATATTTCGCACATGGATGGTTGGACCCATCACTAGAACCTGACGTTCCAGTAGTCAAAGTTGCGCTGGATGCCAGTGGAGAAGGGAGGTACCTAAAGAAGGAGTTGGATTCTATCGACGCTGATCTGATAATCCTGGATCTCCCACCAGCGGTGGCTGCCATCTCTCTCCGAGCTGTGATGTACTCCGATCTTATGCTGATCCCCCTCAGTGATTCCGGACTTGACCTCAAAGGTGCGGAGCATGCCATGGAATATTGCCTCGATGCCGTAGCAATCGACCCACGAAAGATCATCATGCTGATCCCCGCCGGCGTGAACCCTCAGACCAACCAGTATAAAGAGATGGTTCAAACGCTCCCGCTTCTCGGTAGGGTGAGCAAAACCAGCATCCGGCATAGGACAGTTTATAGGGAGCTCAACGACACAGGAGTGGGGATCAATCGGTACAAACCGTATTCCGATGCATGCTTTGAGGTGAAACGGCTAGCTAAGGAGGTTCTTGAAATTATTGAGAAGGAGATGAGTGATGCCGGATAGACCCGCGAAAATAGTCAAGCAGCCGATGGACCATCGGATCCAAGCTCGGGATACAGAAAGATTGGAGAGGATGAGGAATCTAGCCCTTGAGGATGAGCAGCTTGTCCCCGGGGTAGAGGCCCCCTCGCCGGCGGCCCAGGCCGCACCGGAGGCCGGATTGGGTGCGGAAGCCAAACCGCTTGCAGTGAAAAGCGGTAAAACGAGCAGGCCAGGGACGAAAGTGGCAAAGGCGGCAAAAGGGGTAGGGGCCGCCGACTTGGATCATGCCACCGTGAAGCATTCTTCCAAAACGCTGAAGAAGAAAGATTACTCCATAAAGATCACGGCGACCCTTGAGCCTGCAATGGTGAAGCTCATGGACCAGGAGTGCTTCGACCGTCGTTTGCGCAAAGATTCTCCTACCTACACGGATATTATTCGGACAGCTCTGGAAGGTTTTTTCAAGGCGACTGGTCGGTTGGCGAAGTAGCTACGGGAAGGGGAGGGGGATGGGATTACGTCTTAGAAGAACAATCAAGGTATTCCCTGGGCTCACGCTCAACTTAAGCAAGTCCGGAGTCTCCGCCTCGGTCGGGGTCCGCGGTGCAAAGGTCACTGTTGGCAAAACTGGGATCAGGAAAACGGTTGGGATACCCGGGACAGGCCTGTCTTACACGGACTATCAAAGACACGGTGAAAACTCTGGCGCAGAGTCGCACCAGGGTGACGTTGATCCTCACGCCGTCTCGTTTGGCGCACTTGCCATTGTGGCATTCGTCCTCGTTGTTTTTTACTTGTTCAGGTAATAGCCGGGGCTAGTCACTGACCTAGAGCCTCTTATATAAAGATAGAATTATCGGACACCGACCTACGGGAAGGGGAGGGTGTTTACGACTGAGAGCGCCCAGGTCATTTCCTCGGTGTTCAGCTCCAGGGTGTAGTTGTGACCGTCTCTAGCGGAAACCGCATAGCTGATGATTTTCGCAGAACCGAGATGGTAAACCCAGTTCATGTTGACCTTGTCGATGAAAACCCGATCAGCTGCCGGATTTTCCAAAATCTCGAACCAAACTGGCTTAACTGTTCCGTCATCGAACACTGCGGCTACTCGGATACATCCAGGGATCTCTCTGTTTTGAACGATGGTCGCCATTGCGGGGATTATGTGCGAACCGCGGCGAAGAATCAAGCGAGGAAATCATGACACCGGAAGAACTGGATGATGGAATTGATCTCGTCATCAAAAGTGATGTCTCCGCCGAGAAGGCCTTTGGTTTCAGCCTCACGACGAAAACCTATGTGCCTAAACGCACCTGTCTCACTGCAAGTTACTCCCCGGCTGAAGCTATGGTTAGCGCTGTTTTACTGCAATTCTACATCGAGATCCACGGTGTCCCGGACTACCTGAACGCCCCAGAAGGGCGCAAGTGGACCAATTCTCCTGCGGACCTTGTTTGGCCAGGCGCTTTTTACCTCGTTTCCGCCAGCCATGAGATCACCGAATCCGCTTCTTGGAAGGTAATCAAGAAGCTCTTGCCCTGACACTTTTGCAATACAGACATTCCCTAGAGGTAACATGATTAAGCTAGACGATATCCAGAAAGCTATTTCACGAGCTGCAGAGAGCGGCATGGGGGCTGTCACGGGTAAAGCATTCGAGAAGGTCGGTGACACCTGGCAGCCTCGATCTGGTTGCCTGGGGCCAGGCTATTCCTCCGGGGAGCAGGTGGTTTGCGGAATCTTGCTCATTTTTTACTTCGAGGTCTATGGAAGCAGCAGTTTTGACCATGTGGAGCGTCCGGAGACGGATGATCGGGAAAATTCGCTTTTCGATGCCGTGTGGAAAGGAGCCTACTTTTTCCTGAAGGCATGCGACAACCTGACCGATCGAGCCGGATGGGATGCAATCTTGACCCTCCTTCCCAAGTCCTCGACGTCGCTTTGAAGACTGATGATGTAATTTCGCCGGCTTTGACCATTAAAAGCCTCTTGCCCCGAAACCTTAACCCCTCGAACGTAGGGAGTTTTAAACGCCACATTTCAGAATCATTGCTGCAGTAGCCGCACTCCTCTGTCTCTCAGCCACCTGTTCTTTCGCCGATATGTATAGCGCGGGCAGGGAGCAGAGCGCTAACGTCCTCTGCACCCGTAGGCCCGAAGCCTATGAGTCGTCGATGAGGAGCTGTTCCAATGTACACGACTGCGCCAAAGGTCTCTTGGTCGCCTGGCACCTCGAGTGCAAGGAACTCCAACTCGTGCTCGATCTCTGGGCGGATCAAGAACGGCGCACTCTATGACGCCAAGCAGCTGGTCCGCGCTGCCTGCATGAAAGAAATGGTCGGCAACGCGTACTGATCACCTGCGACGCCTCGGACTGAAGGCGGCGCGCTTCAATTTGTCCTAAACTAAGAGAACCTCTATCGCCTACCGAAGCGAACCTCCTTGTACCGAGTAACCCGCGCCTCTGCCACGCAACGCGGTTTGGACCTAAAAGCCGCATGAATCTGTCTGCCCTGAGTGGCATATTATAAAAGAGAAGCATTCAACAAAAAGAAATTGTGGCAGCAGGGGAGGGCGATGATGATTGAGCAGGCGGCAGTAGCGGTAAGTCCTGTGCGGGTACCGGTGAATTTTTGGCTGAACGACCAGCGGGTGAATGGGGTCCTAGTCGCAGAGCACGGTACGGAGAAACTTGTGAGGTATGGAGCGGGGCGCCTTTATGTCGTCACGGGCCGGACTCCAGCAAAGAAGCATTATACTGAGAGCACCATCCCGCCGTTTTGGCGGAAGGTCATAAACGGCGAGGACGTTGACGCGGAACCGGCTCCGAAAGCAAAAAAGAGAAGGGTCGCCCGAAAGGAGAGGGGAGGGGAGGGTGGCCAAACGAGACTTGATTCCTTGTCAGCGGGTAGTATTGTGGATTTGGATGAAGTGGCTGCGACCCCGGCGCAGCCTATGATGCCGGAGACTCTGCCGCCCGAAGCAATCTCGGTCCAGGAGCCAACGGCAGACCTTGACGACAAGACATCTACCTATAAAGTGAACGATAGGGGAGGGGAGGGAGAGATGAAAAAAGCAGGTGAGAAGGATCCCGTTACTGGTAACCCGGCCGAGGGACTCGTCGGCCGGGCAAAACAGCCGAGAGCGTCGAGGGTGGCGCGCGGTGAGAAAGACCAGCCCGCGGAGCCTGGTCATGTCAAAGCAACAGACCTGCCCCAGGAACAATCGGGTAAAGCCGGAAGCCAGCCGGCGCCGCCTCCCGAAAAGAAGAAGCGAGGCGCCAAAGAGAGGTCTGCCGCACTGACAAGTCCCGCCGAGTCTGTCCAGATCATTTGCCCCTACTGCAATCATTCCGGATCCGCAGCTGTGACGCCGGAGGTTATTGAAAAACCATTCTTTGATACCTGCAAAGGGTGCGGAAAAGCTTTCGGCGTGAGGATCGTTCCAAAAACCATTTACTTTGCCGAGATTGCTGCGTTCGCCGCTCCTTAGGGAACATCAGGCGGCTATTTGGTGCAGTCGGTTTACCAAAAAAATAGCGCTGAGTCTATGCGAAATAGATTTAGCGCTATTTCCCGTTATCGGGGTAGACTCAACCTATTTTTCCCGCTCGCCGCGGACGGCATGGCTGTCCGCCTACATAGCTAATGTTGAACCATCTGTAAAGATGACCGCTTTAGGAATCCATTCAAATTGGCGCCACCATGATGGAAATGCTGGAAGCTGGGCTTTACTTCTGTCTCGCGGCGGTGAAGATCGTCCAGGCGTTTAGCCTGTTCGGGTAGGAGAGTAGAAGGGGAGGGGGGCTTAGGCGAAGGCCCCCTCTTTTTAGGATCTAACCTAATGGCACGCTGCGCAGTTATTTCACCAGCACCCGACCGGTATCGGGGAAGAAGATCGTTTTAGGACAAGTTAACGCTTGAAATTCAGAGATTATTTTGGTTTCTTCTTTATCGCATCCAGGTCGCCGCCCGAGCACCGCAATCTAAATGCACGAACGACTCGCGGGGGTAATAGCCACAACCCCCATGGCCGAAGATGTTCCTCACCGTCTGAGCTACCTGACAAACCTGTCTGATTGGGACTCCCTGGACAGAGAAGTCGATCGCTTGACCGCGCATATGCAAACTGTTTTTGGCCACGTTCTCGTTGTGCAGGGCAATGAGTGCGTTATAAGCGGGGGTGCGGTAGGCCGAGTTGATGGTGATCTCCGGATTCCCGGGGAAAAATTTTGCTACATAGTTCAGCATCTCTATGATCCGGACATCCATCACTACGCATTTCCCGTCATGGTTACACCGAAGGAACCAGTTGAGCGCCATGAGAATTTGGGAGTCGTAAACGCCATTTGTATTCCTGTACGGAAAACGATACCTCTCCCCGGTATGGCAGGATTTAAGGTTTAGCATCCCCTCGATGTACATTGGCTGCTGCTCTGGTTGTCCCTTTGTCATGTCTTGAAAATCGGGCAAGGGCTCACCGTCGAAGTTGTTCCCGCCACCGGTAAGTGCCAGAACTGGAGTTGACACGGCAACGGCCGCCAGGGCTAGGCCCGCTATGAATCGTCTGCGACTGATCATTGAGGGTACAGATACCGCTGGATGGCTTCATTGACGCGAGATCGATTGAACGGTTTCATGATGTACTCGTTGGCCCCGCATAGGCTCTTTGCTGCGCAGATATCCTCTGGGCGTTGGTGCGCGGAAATTATAACGATGGGAACCCGATCCTTAATGTCCAGAGTGTCTTCGTGAATTCGAATGCACTTGACCACCTTCATACCATCCAGCATCCCTGGCATTTCCACGTCCAGGCAGACCAAATCGTAGGCCCACCCGTCCTGAAGAGCTTCGTTGTATAGGGCCAAAGCGTCCTGACCGTTTTCTGCCAAGTCAACCTGCCCATGTGCGGCCATTAGAGCTGAGATGATTTTGCGCGCTCCAGCCTGATCGTCCACTACCAGAATTCTCTTTACCTTAAATGCTTTGACCATGCTGCCCCCGTCTGCTTTGAATATTGGTATGTCTATATCAGATGTTTGATAGCCTCTAGGCGCAGCATCACGGCGAGCACCAGGACAGCATAGGTGAGCATATATTCGAAAGGTTCTCCGGTCTTGAATAGCTTGAATGTGATCCTCGACTTCCCGGTAGGAACGCCGGCGATGGTCAGCGAGTCGCACAGAAGGTGTGATCCTATCCCCCACATGGCCATCTGCCACATGACGTACACCAGCGATCCATGAAGCCCAATAACTTCAAGATTGATGGTGTTGAGGGCAGAGGGACAAGCTTCTGCAGCAACCAGTGCTACCCCGAGGATCAAGGACCAGACGATGGCGTCATGGCTTTTACCTCGATGGTTCAGGTATCGGGAGTCGGGCTTCCCTTCAATGCTGTCGGGAAGGACCGCGAAGAGGGTCGAACCAGCAGCAATCCATACATTTCCGGTCACGGCCAGTGGGATGGCGAAGGCCATTACCTCGTGATTCGTCCATTTCATCGAACCCCCCATTTTTCTACACTTAGAATATGCCCAGCAGGGCAGACACTTTTTCACGAAAAACTGTCTGCCCGACTCAGCATAGTAATGGTAAGGAGGAGCACCGATGGGAAGATGTAGGAACACGATTGCTGCGGCGTCACTTTTTTCGATTTTGGTCGCTACCCAGGCCGGGGCTTTTTGCTATGACCAAGCCGGAGCGTTTTACCAGATCGATCCCACGATATTGCGCGCCATCTCGAAGCACGAGTCGAATAACGACCCCTCCATCATTCACTACAACAAGAATGGGTCGTATGATGTTGGCCTCATGGGCATAAACTCGTGCCACGCCGACGAGGTCGGGCCGAAGAGATGGGCGGCGATGAGAGACCCTTGCATGAACGTGATGACCGGTGCTTGGCTCTTGCGGCAATGCCTAAACAAATACGGTTACAACTGGAAAGGGCTGGGATGCTTCAACTCGCAGACGCCAGTGTTTAGGGACAAATATGCGCGGAATATCTACAATATTTTGATCAAACTGCACCCAGTGCAAAACCAGCCAATAGCTGTATCGCAAAGCCTGCCAATGATGGTTTCTGTGCCGGTTGAGGCTGAGAAGACGAAAGATGATGGTGATTGGGTAAACGCTATGCTGACCCAAAAAAGCGAGGATTCTGATTGATGATAGACGACAGGGGATGGAAACCAGTTGTAAATATGATTGCAACTCTCAAGGCGCGGGTGGAAGATTCGCGAGTCAGGCAAAAGGCTTTAGAGGACAGCCTTTCTAAAACGAGGGTCTGGGCTTCGAGATGGAAGAAGAAGTGTGCCCGCCAAAAGGCGCGTACGATTGATTTCGCTTTAGATCTAATGGAAGGGCAAGAAATACTGTTGACCGTCTTGAGCGCTTTGGAAGACTGCCTGAGCTGCGCCCATATAAAGTTGGAAAATGGGAAAATAGCTCTCTTAATTGATGATCACCAGCGGCTATTGGAATTTTCGCAAATAATTACACAGACAAAAGAAACAATTGCTGAATGTATAGCAATACTGGCCAGTGAATTTCCCTCTGTGCCTGACATTGCAGTCGAAACTGTAGTACCAGTTATTTCAGTATGTAAACCGCTGGTTATTAAGTAATAGACGGACTGATAAAAATATCACTTTATCAACGAATGTACTCTTGTACAACCGTATGTGCAATTATTAGTGGTTAATGAACTACCTACTAGACTTCTTGACTTATTCCTTCACGTGATATACATTAAACCATTGTGCAAATGAATATATGTGGTGTTTTACAAGAGGAGTTTTTATGCCTAGGTATGGTTCGAAAAGAAGGTTTAAGCAGTATCGTGAGGCTAGGACCCGATCTCTCGCCTCTCAGGTTGTGAATGCCGATGCAGCACTTGAAATAATGAAAGGGCAGGAGATCCTGGTGGAACTGCTGGGTTCGCTGGAATCTTTCATCCAGGAGGAAGTGGCCATTTCGGTCAAAGACGGGAACATTGAGGCTCTCGTGATTTCCGACATAAAAAAAATTGAGGCATTTTCAAAGACAGTAAAGGGTATCAAGACCGCTGTTGAGGAAAATATCGAGGTAATAGCAAAAGCGTATTCGATTTCTTAGGTTTGTTCGCGAGACAATCCCCGGACAAAAAAAAGCATCTAGGGCCGGAGCCCTGATGTTTTTTTTCACTTTGAGTCGCCGTGTGTGAAGGATCGGCGAGTCGTAGGGTTTCACAATGACACCATGGTGGCCAGAGAGGTCCTTAATATGAGAGCAACCTTCTTCTCCAGTGTCCTCATGCTGCTTGTGAATTCTTTCCCGGACATGGCTTTAACCGCGTCCGTAGACATTGATCATAAGCGAACCCATGTCTCTGGCGGTCAAGCTGTGCGTCTGGCATCCAGGGTCAACACCTCGATTTTCCATGTGCTGATCGAGTGTGATGCCGTCTACCAAAGCCGTCTTCGAGTTGCGTGTTCCCATATTTTACCCCCTGTAGCTTTCGGTATCGACCTTTAGTCGGTATCCATCTGTTTTCTGTGATCCCCTCAAGGCCCTCTGGCGGGGGCGAAGGGGGGATCACAGAAAAACAGCGCTACAAGAGATATTCGTAAATAGGTTAGAGCCTAAAAACGAATATGGGTGCGCAAAGGCTTAAGAAACAGGCCGTCTACCACTCAAGTGAAGAGGTAAATGAGTGGGCGAAATCTGGTTACGTGACCAGGAGCCTCAATCAATAAGAATGAGGGAAGCCAAAACAGAGGCAAAGAATGGCCGCAATATACACCCGTTTGGAGTTTTTTTCAATATCTAGTGTAGATGGAGAAGCGGCCTGGTGAAATGAATTTAGGCCATTTCTCTAATAGGGTAGGGCAGGGGAGGGGTACAGGTTCATCTGTTCCATCTGGCCGAATTGCCACTGAGGGACCAGCTTGTCGGAGCGGTCGATATCGAGGATGACAGTGAGGTCCGGGCGGCAAAGCGTAATCACCTCCGCGACGATCCCACAATGGCAGGCCATGACTCCCAAATCTTTGATCTGCTCCTGTGACGCTTTCGAGTGGGGGCACCAGCAGCAAAGCACGATGTTCTGCTCCAGGGTAAGCTCCGCGAGCCAGTATTTGATCTCATCGAGATTATTGCAGTATCCCGCCAGCAGCTCCTGCCGATATTTGTCAACTGCATCATAAAAATCATGAGCGTCAAAAGCCTCCTCCTTCTTCCGCTTGAAGAAATCGGCAGATCGGATGGTTTTCCCATTCCTGTCCGCTGGCGCGAAAAAGAGAAGCTCCGTGTAGTTGTACGCCTCGGGCTGTCTGTCGCAAATGGCGAATTTATCGCCAAAATATCGTGGGGACCTCTGGAATGATGTGAGAACTATACTCATTAGCCAACCTTTAATGAAAAAGTTCGTGATTCCTGTAAACCTGCGAACCAACCCATTATATCTATAGTATCAGACGTTCCTATATTGTCAATAATTTAGCCGTCGGTAGACCGCTGGTCATTCTTCTCCTCCATTCGTCAATCCTCCCTCTGGTTTAATAGATACCCTTAGTTTGCCCACGAAGGCAGGCACTTTTGAGAGGGTTTTGTGGTGAATACATAGAGGGGGGCGAATTGGCGGCCAGGCCATAAAAAACGCGACGACTGGACGGAAAGCCTCTTGTACCCCACAACACACCTACCGAACCGACGGCATTTCTACGCAAAAAGTGTCTGCCCTGCTTGGCATATTGGGTAGAAGGAGCGATTCAGAAAAGGAGGTCCGTATGCTCAAAACTTACTTTGTGGCCATAGCCGTGGTTTCAGCCTTAACCTTCCCTATACTGTCGTATGGCTGAGGGGATATGCAGCCTTCCGTGGAAGAAGGCTCCAGTTGCAATGCTACACAAAACCTTAACCTCTACGAGGATATAAGCCCTATCTCAAGAGGCCGGAGCGTCGAGGTGATCGCCCCGTTTCAAAAAGTTCCTCTGGCGAAGGAACCCAGCCCCAGGCCCGAAGGTACGCAGATGAAAGATCAGCTGGACCAGTATTACGGGGGCACCGGAAAATCAAGTGAGTCAGAGTGGGTTCATTACAAAAAATGAAGGGGGATGGAACTTTATGGACATCGTAAAAAAAGAAGCGTGTCTGGAGAACATACACGGGGCAATCGGTCGGTATGCCGCTGATCGGATCACGACCATTGCGCCGCACGAAGCCTAAACTTCGGAACTGGAAAGGGAGCGCCTCGATGCGGTGAACTGGCACGAGAAGAACGATCTGTCTGAAAGGCTCCTCGATCACGGCCACCATCACCCCGCGGAAGTACCAGGGTCAGCTCGCGAAACGGAAATCGTACGCTAAGCAAATAGGCCAGCCTCCTCAAGGGAGGGCCTTTTTTTGGCAATCTGTTGAAGTTTTATGATGCCCTTCGTGTCATGACAATCAACGTTGGCTGATATGACAAAGAGAGAAGAATGTCAAGCTGAGCTTAATGCCACCGGATATCAAGTTACGGACCACAACCTGGAAGAGATGTCCTGACCGCTTCTGGCGTCAGTTTGCGCACCTCCGTATAGCGGAAGGAAACGGGTCGAGGTCTCGTCTCCCGTCGCACCTAGCCAAACGTCAAAACAGCTCCATTTGGTCGTTACCTCTCAATAGATCAGCAGGGGAGGGTGCCACACCTCCTCCGCGCTCGATTCCCTTCCATGTCTGTTTGGTCGTGATCATCTGCCAAAGCCATTTTCGCGGGGTCGATCGGTAACGGTAGGGTTTGAGATCCCCGACAACGATGGTGGCCGAGGCGACTCCGGCCCGAAGCCGCGGGATGATCTCCTTCACCTTGCAGATAAACAAATAGCACCTGGTCGCTCCCTTGTGCTCGATGAGCAGCTCGTCGCCGAGGACTGCTAAGCAGATCCCGTGGTGCCGCTTATTGTCCACAAAGAAGCTAACGGCGCAGCCGGGCGTTGGCTCGAGGACTGGCGCTGACCGGTCTGTGACCTCAAGTTCTTCTGCGTCGAGGTCCCCTTCGTCTTGCACCAGGTCGTCTGACTCCTCCTCGCCCGGATCGAGATCATCGAGATCCAGATCGTCGGGTGTCGTGACGGTCATGCTGCGGCCGCCTGCGCATTCCGTTCAGTCATATTCCTTCCCTCAACAGGCTTTAGCGTTTCATTCCCTCGAACGATTTGAGCATCTGAGTATCGCTGATGCTTTCCGCCACTTGGTCGCCGTCGAGCGCCCGGTACTGGCAGCCGCTGGACTCCTTGATGAAGATCAGGTTGTTCCGCCCGGTGTTCTGATCCCACTCATTGAGCTCAATGATCAGCTTCTCGGCCGCCGCTCTTACCAGTGGACTCGGATGGTCCGTCAGTAAATTTTTCAAGGGGATCTCCGCCACTTCGCCGCAACCTGGATGTCATGGATGACCGCCTGCGCGAAGGTGAGTTCGCTGACATCTTCATGAGACCAGGATTTGGATCCAAAATCGAAAACCCAACCGGCGGCTTCCAGAGCCAGGACGATTTCCCCAATGTCCACGATTTCAGGAATTTCGGTTCGGTAAAGTACCCCTTCCTTCTTGTCCATACCATCTCCTTCACATTTGCCGGGCCAGAGCTGCGATGGTCTCCAGGGCATCGAGATCCGTGCGATCTCCTCGCTCCCAAACGTTGACAGTGGTCCGGATCTGTTCTATTGGACCGGACAGGGTTCTATCAGACTCAGCCGCCTCGCTCACCTGGTAGGCAATCATTTCCATCACCCTCTGTGGATCTCGCCCTCGCGATTCGTAATCGTCTAGGATGCGCCAAAGCTGCCCCCTGAATTCTTCTATACTCATCAAATCCCCTCGTCTCTGCTGCCGACCTGGTAGGTCCTCTTCCCTTGTGGAACTCCTCCCGCTTCCGCCTCGTCGGCGATCTTGACCAAGACGGCGGCTATTTCCCGTAGCCTGTGGGGATAGATCTCAATATCAAGATAACTCAGTGGGGACTTCCGGACCACGACCAGGGATCTCTCGTGGCGGTCCCGGGTCAAAGTCACTTCGATTTCTTTCTTCCTCACCATGGTGAATTCCCTCCTGGGTACCTTACAGGTCTATTCATGCTGGGTTCAATTCGATTATTTCACCAGTCAAATCCAGATAGTCTTTGTTGCCACGGCAAACCCAACTCAGCATTGTACCATCCGGCACAGGGTTTAGAATAAAGCTGGAAATTGCGCTTGCATACTGACCGTCTGTCGTTTTTGAAGCTTTGATTCGGAGTAAATGTGCTTTTATTCCTGACAGGTTATCCGGTTGCATTTCCGTTTTAAAAGCGGTAACCGATCCGTTTTGGCTTACAGCAAAGAAAAAATATTCTCCGCTCTCGATCATCATGGTCAACACTGTTCGAACAAGGTGATTGTTAGGGTTGACCAAGGCGTTATAAGTCTTAAATTTATAGAATTCAAATGCAAAATGGACGACTTCAAATTCTGTACTGCCAAGCACAGAATGGCCGAAGTTAAATCCACCACTGGTTACGTCGTTGGGGATCGTCTCGACAGTGCGAAGCGCTAAAAATGCGTAAGGTGTTTTTCGTTCCTCAACCACCCCCAACGCAAAACTTGGCACTTCAGCCGACATAAAATCATCAACGAATTGACGATTTATCTTGAGCCGGGGCAGGAATTTATGAATCGTACCCATTCTGGTCCTCGTGAAATTTGAGATCTGACGCTACCTCATCCTCCGCCATATGGCCTACGGATGAATTTGTCTCACCGCTGCTGAGACTTTTACGGGATGCAGAACGGTGCGCTCGAATAAGGCGGAACGGAACTGCCTCTCGAGTTCTCGAGTGCTCCATTTTTCCTGTATCGCCTGCCGCAGGTAGAATTCTCGCTCTTCCTCACGCTTACTTTGGCTTAGGATGACCAGATTAGGGCCCATGGCAATTGTCTCAGCAGTGCTGAGACTTTTGTATCATCGCGATATGTTTCATAAAACTGCCGCTTAAGGATCAGGTTCGGCCGCGTGAAGCCTTGTAGTCCGCGCCCAACTTATCACATCACCCAGGTCGGTTAATTACTACATCATTCGTGTCGTGCCGTCCAGGCCACTCTGATTCCATCTTCTTCCTTAAAGGCAAAAACCCCACCCTCGGGAAAATATGATTCGGCCTCTTCGATGGTGTCGTAGATGCTGCCGTCGATGCCGTCGATGGTACCTTCCTTCGCCGCTGCCTCTGCTTCGGAATTGTACAGCTTCATGGTCTGCTTCTTAACTGGTTTCATCACCTGTTCCTTTTGTTGGGTTCGAGGGGGGGCGGTTGAACGTAGATGTCCACGCATTGGACATGCCATGGGAACATACTTGGCCACATTACTCCATTGCATCTCCGTAGGGGCGAAACTGGCAACTTGGCGCCAAAGCAGCGCATGCGCCTGGAGGAATCCAGCGAGCCCCTCCCCATGTCGTCCGATCCGCTCGCTGCACCCGGCATGGCCGCCGCACAGATAGAGGATTTGCGCCAGGGTGGCAACTCTACGGCGATTTTTTCGTGCAGCAGTCGGTCCAGTTCCGCAGAGCAACACAGCGAAGGGCGAACCATGGCCTTCCGCAGACCTCGTTGATGGTGCACGCCGAAGGGGCACGGTGTTAGGTTCGTTGGGACATCAATATCCGTTCCCTCTCTGGCTAGGGCATAAGAAGTATATCTGCAGTCAATTAGAACACGAAAAGGGGAGGTCAAAAGACCTCCCCCTCTAATGGGACGGGAATGCGGGAACCATCGCCGCCACCACGCTAGCACCAATTGCCCAGATGGTTTCAAGGCAGTAGGAAGTTACTGATAGTGCTAGATAGGTTAAGCGGGTTGCTGGACAGGTGGTGGTTTTTGTAGGTTTTCGCGTCATTGACACCTCCAAGAGCCGTTGGCCGAGCCAACGGGTGAGAAAGAGAGTGGCAAGTAGCGCTAGCCCAGTGGCGGGAATTGAACCCGCCCCGCCCCCCAAAACCGGAACCGTCCTTAATATAAAAGTGGGGGGACCGAAAGTCAACCCCCCTTCGGCAAAAAAATGGGGCATGGGTTACCGAATTCACTTCGCGGACTTTGGTAGGCACCAAGCCTGCGGCGATCCCTTCCCCTATGGCCGTTCTTGAGCGACAACGGGGGCGGGGCACTCAGCCACCAGATCATGAGGAGGGGGGAAACGAGCAGGATTCCAGAAGTTCTTCGTTTTCAGCGGTTTCCATTCGCTGGCCAGTTTCCACAAATATTTCAATCGAGAACTGCAAGAATTGTTTAGCTTGTTCGAATCTGATATCGTCCCGGCCACGACCCGTGGCGGGTCAGGCGTGCAAATAGATCATGTCCTTCCTCGATGACTTCCTCGACCTCGGTTGCCAGGATATCTCGGTTAATAGATAGGTCAAAACATACGGATGGCTCGGGGAACTCGATATCTTCCGAGACCACGAAGGAGGCCAGGCGCGCAGCACAACTGGGATACGAGGGGCGCATCTCGGAAATGGGGAGTCGGCACTTCACTATGCAAGGCTTTCCGATGCTCCTCAGACTTGTCGAGACCAGGGGGTCGTCATCGCGGCCGCAATAGAGCGCTTCACCACCCCAGGACCGGAACAGTCGGTAGACCGCGGGAGGGTCGGCCAGCGTGGAGCGGTTGGGGCAGAAGAAGATCAACCCCGTTCTCTTACCGTTCTTGTTTGTCAGGTTGCTGTGAACCTGAGGGTGAGTCCGGAGGTACTCATACTGCTGTGGGGTGAGAAGGCCTTGCTGGTAGGCTTTGGTAAGTCGGCTCATCAGCAGCTCGGAGGAGAGTATTTGAAGCCCGTTCTGTCTTATTTCAAGGATTTCATTGCGGGTGAGCCGCGTGCAATGGTATCCAACGATGGAACAGTTGGCAAGGACAGCATCGAGCTTGGCGATTATCGCTGAATATGCGGCGGCATGGGGGTTAGCCGGTGGGTTCACCCTCAAAAAAACGTCGTCCTCGCAAAGCCGGTCAATCCGCTCGGCTTCCCGCTGGTAGGCGGCAAGGAGTCCTCTGCTGGCCATCGCGGTTTCGCGAAGGGACTTGGGCCAGGTCGCGATATCCTCGATTTCTATGGCAACTTCCGTGTCGCGAGAAGTCATTCTTCAAGCTCCTTGCTGGTTTGGATGGGGGAGGGGAGAGGTACCACGCTCCGGTAAACGGGGTTTTCCTGACAAAAAACAGTGATTTTGTCCATGCCGCCGAATTGACCTAAGTGCGAAACCCAATTAGCTTCGAGAACGCTTCGTTGAACTTCCCGTAATCGGTAAACGCAGACCCGTGATATCGCATGCCGGAAGGCGGATTGATAAAGATATGATCTTGTGAGACCCCCCATGACAGGGGACCTCTCGCACCAGGGCCAAGAAGCACTCCATTTTTGAACATGGACATGTCAACCAGAATGCTCTCTACATAATTCCAAATATGCCAGTCATGAACGCGAACCGAGGTGTTCTCGATAACATACTCGCCAATTTGGGTACCGAAGGGGATTTCGTAACAAAAATAGCCCAAAACGATCTGCACCGGTTGTGCGAGCCTAATAGCCTTTATGTAGGACAGGTGCTGAACGATATGGAAAACATTCGCACTGGTGTCATAGCACTGATTCGGTTGAAAAAATTTGCTGTCGATGGAATCCGGATGAGTACGGTGCACGATATTAAGGTTTTCCTGGAGATTGGACACTAAGGCCATAATGCCGCTGTCCACTTGCTCTGGAGGAAAGTATTCCCTGAATTGCAGCGCGTCATAAACGGCTAAGGGGATGTTTGTGATGCATGAGTCAGCTCCTTCAGGTTTTAGATGATAACGGCTGTCAATGCCCTGCATGGACAATCCAATATTAAGCGCTTGTAAAATTTCACCAGGCGCGGATATTCCCTTTAGCTTTTGTCCCTTATTACCCGACCATTTCATTCAGCCCTCCTCTTTTGGGGTTTCTTGTGCGGGATTCGCCTATAAGGCGACAGACTTGGTATCCACTGTCACGGCTTACCGCTCTATCTTCGGACCTAAATCTGCGGCGTATGCATCGCGCAGCACCTGCGTCGTTTTAGTCAGCGCATTGGCGATCGAGTCATAAAACATATCTAGTAGTAGCCCATAACCGGCACGCACCGATTGCACGTCACTTCCCAGGCTCACCAAAAGCTCTTTGATGGTCTTCCCTGCATGCGCTGCAGCATTTCTCAGATCATTCAGAATAAAGAGCGAAGATATCGGGGACCCTAGGTGTTGTCCGGTCTCCAGTCTCGAAATCTTTTCTAGCCTGAGGGTTTCAATGTCCTTGGTATGTTTAAAGCAACTTAACCCCGTCTCAATGCCGATAAGCGCGTGCTGAGTCAAAATATCCAGTAATTTTAGGGCCTTTAACTTTTTTATCTCTGAATCATTTACGCCGCTGGAAACGAGAATCCTTCTCAGATGCCCCTCATTCATGCCCTCGACTATAAAGGAATACAACTCCTTGCAGCGGTCTAAAAACGCCTTCTCACCCATATCCAAGGGAATGTGCATGGCTAACGATGAGGTGCTGGGCATGGACCACCATCCGTTGTAATCCAACGCTTCTCGATCCAACCCTGTGAAATTTTTTGGTTCAAGGTCTCGTCCTGTCGCGCGGGTCGAAATTTCAGCAAGAGTTTCACCTAAATCGCAAAGAGCATAGACTATTTTTTTCGTGCGGGAGGCGCAATTTGGCGCTTGCATGAGGTCGAATGGTTTTTGTGGAGGTGGCGCGATTGCGTGTTTATTCCAGTGCTCCACGACATGAGGGGGGCAGCTCTCGTAAAGCTTCCTTATTTCCAATCTGATTATGTCTCTATAAATTCGATCACAGTGACCAACGCTCCATTGTCCTTGAAAGCTAACGGAACCGAGCTCCGGACAAATGGAAAATTCGTTTGGCCGGTCCTCATAATACTGCAAAACCGAGTCACTCACATATACGTATTCACGACTAGACTGCTTGGCTCCCAGGGCTGTAACGGGTCCATCAATGCCTGGCCACATCAGCTGGCCATATTCCCAACGGCCTCCACAAATGGGAGCGGAGAGGGGACCCAGTAGATTTCTCACCCCCCAAACTTGTGCCATCAGTTTGTTCCCGTTGCCACCGGCTAACCTGATATCAAGGAGACGACCCGGGAACCTGAATTCCTGCATACCCTTGCCAGACAAAGCCTTCGAATCGTCCTCGGAAATTTGATCTGAATTGGTTGCATAGTAGGTTTGGACGAGAAATTTGTTTCTGACTGTGGCGTAGTCCTGAAGGTACTGGCGGTCAATCTTAATAAAAGCTTCTGTTTTTAACTCGTACAGATATTCGGAGACCATCTTGGCAATGACAACATCGTACTGAGGCTTCTGAAGATCATCCCAGTGGATCAAATCACCATCATCTGATCTGACTGCGCGAGGAATCAGCCCGTATGTCATAAGAAAGCCCTGGTCCGGTAGCAGCACCGTTCTGCTCCCACAGACCCATGCCACCACAAGAGGTTCTAAACCCTCCGGGGCCAGTTCGCCCGCCCATATCGAAAACCCGGGTGTATAGTCGAATAAGCCCTTATATGGGGAGGGATGCGGCCCTGTGGTGGTAACCTCGTGGCCTATGCCACCCGGAATGCTAAGGACAGATTCTTTGAGTTCAGGGGAAATCAAGGCCGTATAAATCTGGCGGTAACTCTTGGGACCCCATGGTTCAGAGATTTCTGCCACCACGATGTAGGGCTCTTGCAAGTGCAAGGGCTGTTCGGAGGCCAGTTGATGTAAAGGGCCTGGCCAGTAGCTTTCATCAAGTTTGGAATCTGACATACTTCTCCTGTATGTTGATCAGCGGCAGACAAACTGGCAGTGCTCGTTCAACACCCCTTCCCAGCAACGGTTCTTCTCATCCGTGAGGCATACGGTAAACCGTGCAGAGGCCATCCAGGCATAGTCACCATCAGGGGTCACGCTCTCGATATCGAAGTTGGTGGTCAAAATGGCGGACGTATTTCGACGGGTTTTATTTGACTGGTAAACCATTCGAGCGTTTCCCGGCATTGGTCGACGAGAATCCGGTTACGCTCGATATCGAAAACATCTGGCGCGATGTGGAGGGAGTAAAGATCGATAACGGCTTCAGGTTCTTGATGATGCACAGCTAGCCAGGCGAAATGTTCGGCCGAGACTGAGAATTTTTGAGCCAGGTTGTATGCGAAACCCTTGAGTTCCCTTCGTCGGGTCAATGCTATCCTTCCCGCTACCGATGCTTTGAAAGTACCTGCCGACATTCGGACCGATGGTTTGCAGAATACTTTCGATGCGCAAGCGAAATATTCCACCGGTCCGACAGGGATCTCTTCATGGCTAGGGCTTCCATGCTGGCATTCAGAATCGTTGAAGTTCGAGGGAGTTGGCGAACCATTCCTTAGTGTTCTTCGCCTGCTGGATCAGCGTTGTCGGATATCAGCAGTTTTCCCATTGATGAGCGGTAATCGCGGCGGTCGCATATTAGCGCTTTCGCAGATCATTGTCCACAGCGGGTTTGCTCTAATTCGCGGCAGAAAGGCCGAGGCGCACCAGTCCATGTAGCCGGCGCATAGGGCTAGGTAGGGTAGGGGAGGGGAGGGGAGTTATTTTTTGAACGCCAGCGGGACCCGCTCGGAGAAGCGTTGCGTGTCATGGCCGCTGTCGGCGTAGATGGCGGTCGTGTTGATGTGCGCATGGCCGAGTTCGTCTTGGACTGCCCTCAGATCTTTGGTCTCCTGGTACAGTAGCGTGCCGAAGGTATGCCGCAGGGCATGACATGATATCTGCTCCCGTTTGATCCCAGCCAGGTTGAGGTAGCCGTCGACGATGTAGTTCAGTCCGATGCGGCTGATGCGGCTGCCGACTTTCCCCCCTTTGGCTATGTTGCAGACCAGCGGGGTCACTTCCCGGCCTTCCTGGTTCACCTCGGTCGGTACCGGACCCCGGTGTTCCAGGTATTCGAGCAGCACCTCCTCCATGTCCTTGCGCGGGTATTTGTACCTGTCGCGGATCTTGCCGTGGACCACCAGTTTGGCGCCGAGGAGCCCCTCCTCGATGTCCTCGTCGTTCGCCCGGTGGATCTCCACGCGGCGTAGCCCCTCCAGCAGCATCAGCCCGATGATCACCCGGTCTCTTTTGCCCTTGAGGGCGTCGGCAGGGGGGAGCGCCTCCATGAGGCGTTCGGCATGCGCGTTGCTCAAGGCTTTCTTGCGGCCCTTGATCCTGCGGTCCGTAGGCGGCTTGACGCCGGCCGCCGGGTTGCAGGGGATCAGCTGCCGCTCCAGCGCCGACTGGTAGAACCTGCGCACCACGGTGAGCTTGAGGGCGACGGTGGTGGCCTGCAGCTTGGCGCCGATCAGCTCCGCCCGGAAGGCCTCCACGTCCTGCCTCGAGGGGGCGCCCGGGTCGACGCGATTCACCCCGCACCATTTGAACCAGTGCTGCAGGTTCAGCCGGTAGCTGTAAAGGGTATCTTCCCGCGGATCGCCGTTGGCAACCTCCGAGGTGAGCCAGGCCCGGACGGTCGCCTCGATGTCGAAGGCTTCCCAATCCGGCTGCCGGGCCATCGGCAGGCGGTCGCCGTCCAGGGCCGGAATGATCAGCTGCACGCACTCTTCGTTTCCCACGTTCCGGACCCCCGAAATCCCACGATGAATCTCCGGAAAACTTACAATATTCGGGGCCTGTTGCCAAGGATTTTGCTATACATAGTTCCACTTGTGTATCGTAAAAAGTTTCGGTTCACCCGCAAAACACAGAAGTGCAGGGACGAGAGAAAAATGTCAGGTTAAAGTATACGAGGAAATCCAAAATATCTCACCATCCATACGTAACTATCCAGTTAAATAGCTATAATATTGGTTTACTGGGTGGCTCGTCTGCTGTATATTTCCCTGCTGCTGGGAAGGGATAATGTAGCCATCTCTCAGACCTGCCGGTGTTCTGCCAGTAGCCTAGCGGGTAGCGGCAAAAAAAACAACAACCGCCCAATGGAACTAATAAAACCCCACAGGAAGGTACGAACACGACAAAAGCAGTCATCGTCGATAGAGTTTTTGAAAAAGTAGGGCTGACCAAGAAGGAATCGGTTGATGTGGTCGAGGAGATATTTGCGCTCATCAAGGACACTTTGGAGGCCGGGGAGAAAATAAAGATTGCCGGATTCGGAAACTTCGAGGTTAAGGACAAGAACGATCGCCGTGGAAGGAATCCGCAGACCGGGGAAGAGATAACCATTGAGGCTCGGCGAATCCTGACGTTTAAGGCAAGTGCTGTCCTCAAACAAGCCGTAAATGCAAAGCCCTGAAATGGTGTGAACACAAAAGGAAAAATTAATAGATGGTTTTATATGCCAACTCGGCTGTCACCCTTGATCGGGTGGAGCGGTTGGGACGAGTTATACGAGGAGGTTTAGGCCAGATTTCTGATAAGAAGGCTTCCAGGGTAGTTTCCGCCACCAAGGCTTTTTTTGTACCGTACTGCTCCGCCAACTCTTCAGCGGCATCGGCGGTTGCATGGCTATGTGCCGTCAGGGCGGATTCTATTGCGGATACTATTTTGCGCGTAGGGGTGTCACTTGTCATTTCAAACATCTGAGCGCCTAATGCAGAATCGATTTTCCCAATGACATTCTCTAATGGTATCCCCGACCCAACATGCTGTTTCCACTCGTCAACCAGACTAACAAGTGCGGTTAGCAATGTTACCATTTTGACTCCCTTTCATGCCTAGCGATTGCTAGCAAAGACTTTGGTTTATCACAACCGTGTAAATTTATCACAACATCGTAACATTACAATTGTGATGCTTTATTTTTTACGATAGGTTGCACTCCCAAAAAAAAGTATGCGGCATTCTTTGAGGGTTATCCATATTAGAAAAAAGGGCTCTCAAATGGTGGAGATCTGGGTGAGCGAATAAGCGCCATTACGCCTGTACAAGAGCAATTTAAAAGTTGTCATGACCCAAGATTTTCACCCTATAGGTAGACTTTATCTTTGGCAGACCATAGGTTGCGGCATTCCCAACTACAAACCGTACCGGTGTTGCAATGAGGTCACGGATAGGGTTCACGCTCAAAAATTGCTGTCTAGTCGAAAAAATGACGAAAAAAGTTGACATTCCACCGTTCGGGGTATACTCAAAACGATATTCTTCGTTAGCATGAGGCGTTTGTACAAACACAGGCTACTGCCCGGAAATGTCGAAAGACGCCAACGGGTAGACCAGGTCTTGCCGGATTAAGGCTTGACTTAAGGTAGCTGGTTCTTCCGGACCTACGTTGTGCACTGCCGAAAACCTACGAGTGGGGAATCCAGCCGAGGCACGTTCAAGGTCATGGTTTCCCGTGGCCTTTTTTTATTCTCTTAAGTCAAAATCAAAAGGGTGGTGGTTTTTCAAATTGGACAGTCATAGTAGCGAATATCCTTTACCCATCCCGTTCTCACTGCGGTAATACTTCAAAGCCTGCCTTTTTCTTCCCTGCTTTGAATGTTCCCCGTGTGTTGAACGGGGACATCAGAAAAGCAGGGGAATCCCTCGTTGGATATCTCCTCCTTATAATTTTCAGCCTCAGGCCGGGTCTAAATACCTGTTGCTAAGTGACGTGGTTTGTCCTTTCTTGCCCTGAGATAGAAGGAGGTTCTCAGATATGTCGAAGTTTTCAGATTTTTTTTCGGGTCGTTCCGGCTCTCAAGCACCAATTATCAAAGGTGAAGATTCGAGCGCTCATGAGCGCCGCATGGTTGAAATGTGTGCAGTCTCCGAACTCGAAGCCATCGAGGCGCTAAAATCCACACGCAGGGGGCTGTCTGCCGAGGAGGCCGAGCGCCGTCTTGACAAGTATGGCGCAAACGAACTGGCCCACGCCAAGCAACTCGGCTTATGGGGTGACATCTTACGCCGCTGCAAAAGTCCCCTAGTGGTTCAATTGCTGGTGATCTCCGCCCTTGCCGGGATCATCGGCGAGGGAAAATCGGCGGTTATCGTTGGCGCTATGGTCGTTCTCAGTGTCGGCCTTTCCTATATCCTGGACCGCAGATCAAGTCTCGCCGTCGAGACCCTGGGAAAACGCGTACAATCTCGGGCACTGGTCTTACGGGACGGGAAGGAAGCCGAAATCAAGATCACGGAGGTCGTTCCGGGTGATATCGTGCTGCTGCAGGCCGGTTCCATCGTGCCTGCGGACGTGCGGCTACTGGTCGCCAAGGATTTCTTTCTGAGCCAGTCGTCTCTCACCGGCGAATCCATGCCCGTGGAAAAATCCGCACAACCCAGCAACACCAAGGGACAAAGTGCCTGGGAACTGCCAAACGCCTGCTATCTCGGCAGTTCGGTAACCAGCGGTTCGGCCCGGGGCGTGGTGGTGAACACCGGTACGCGGACCCTGTTCGGCTCCATTTTCAAAAGCCTGGGGGAGGAGCGCGAGAAAACCAGCTTCGATATTGGCGTACAGTCCTTCACCTGGCTCATGATCCGCTTCATGCTGGTCATGACCCTGGCGGTGTTTTTCATCGTCGGTATGACCAAGGGGAACTGGGGCGAGGCCCTGCTGTTTGCGCTTTCCATCGCCGTGGGACTTACCCCGGAAATGCTCCCCATGATAGTGACCGTGAACCTGGCTAAAGGGGCGCTGGCCATGGCCGCGAAAAAGGTCATCATCAAGCGGCTCCCCTCCATCCAGAATTTCGGTGCCATCGACATCCTGTGCACGGACAAGACGGGCACCCTAACTCAGGACCAGGTCGTTCTCGAACGATATGTGGATATCACCGGGAGCACCAGTGAGGATGTGCTGAGCTATGCCTTTCTGAACAGCCATTATCAGACCGGGCTGAAGAACCTGATAGACCGCGCCATCCTCGACCACCGTGACCTGAATGTTGAGTGGTGCCGGCTGGTGGACGAGTTGCCGTTCGACTTCCAGCGCCGCCGCATGTCGGTTGTCGTGGACTACGAGGGAGATCACGTACTGATCTGCAAGGGCGCGGTGGAAGAGATCTACGACTGCTGCAGTCACTACACCATCGGAGATGAGGTCTACCCGCTTATCGAGATGATTCGGGACAACCTTTTCGAGGAGGTTGACAGCCTGAACAGGGACGGGTTCCGCGTGCTGGCCATCGCCTACCGCGAGTTCCCGCGGGAAAAGACCCAATTCACGGTAAAGGACGAATCCAGGCTTATTCTCATGGGCTATGTCGCCTTCTTCGATCCGCCCAAGGCTTCGGCAAACGAAGCCCTGGAACTGCTGCACAAAGCCGGGGTCCGGGTCAAGGTGCTTACCGGTGATAACGGCCTGGTCACCCAGAGGGTCTGTACCAACGTGGGTCTTAAGGCGGATCGGGTGGTGACAGGGTCGGAACTGTCCCGGCTCACGCCGCAGGAATTCAGTAAACTGGTCCTGGAGGAGGACATCTTCGTCAAGCTGAGCCCGGCCCAGAAGGAGCAGATCGTCCGCGCCCTGCGCGAGGCCGGCCATGTCGTCGGATTCATGGGGGACGGGATCAACGACACCCCCGCACTCAAGGCCGCCGATGTCGGGATTTCCGTAGACTCAGCGGTGGACGTGGCCAAGGAAACCGCGGACATCGTGCTGCTGGAGAAGAGTCTGCTGGTGCTTGAAGAGGGGATCATGGAAGGGCGCCGAGTCTTCGCCAACATCGTCAAGTATATTCGGATGGGGGCCAGTTCCAATTTCGGCAACATGTTCAGCGTGGTCGGCGCCAGTTACCTGCTCCCGTTTCTCCCGATGCAGTCGGTGCAGATTCTGACCAACAATTTGCTGTACGATTTCTCGCAGACAGGCATCCCCACCGACAAGGTGGACGAGGAGCTTGTCCTCAAGCCGCTTAAGTGGAATGTCGACAACATCAAGCGATTCATGCTCTTCATAGGCCCCATGAGTTCGATCTTCGATTATGCCACCTTTGCCCTGATGTGGTATTTCTTCGGTTGCAGCCACTTCAGCGACCCGGGCGCCACCGCGGCTCAGCAGGAACTGCACGCACGGCTGTTCCAGACCGGGTGGTTCGTGGAATCGCTTTTGACACAGACCATGATCGTGCATATCATCAGGACCCGGCGGGTTCCCTTTTTCGGCAGCAGCGCTTCACTGCACCTGACCCTGACCACCCTGGTCATTATGGCCGTGGCCAGTTGGCTCCCCTACTCGCCGTTCGCCGGCGCACTCGGCATGGTGCCGTTACCGGCCATTTACTGGGCCTGGATTGCCGGTTTCCTAGTAACCTACGGCATCTCGACCCACTTCGTGAAAACATGGTTCTTTAACAAATATGGAGGTAACTGATAATGGATAGTTTACTGGATGCATTACAGGAAGGGAGGCTTATCGAACTCCCTGAGGATTATGACAAGGAAGATTCACTCAGGTTCCTGGCGCACATCCTCGAGGCGATACCGTCACTGCCTGCAGGCACCGATGTGGCCGAGCGGATCATGGCCAAGGAGGAAGCCACTAAGACATCGCTTGGCAAAGGGTGGGCTTGCCCCGATGCCAGGGTGCCATTTAATGAAGACCTCATCTGCGTCGTGGGGTGGAGTCCGAAAGGAATCGCTTATGGCGCTCCGGATGGAATGCCAGTCAGGATAATCGCCATGTATCTAGTGCCGGAAAACCAGCGCAGCAACTATCTGCGTGAGGTATCACTGCTGGCAAAGGCCCTGGAAATCTATCCCGGACTGGAAAAGCTAAATTCGGCAGTAGAATTGAACGAGGTTCGTGACCACCTGCTCGATCTGATCAGTTCCACCAAGGGGACTGTCGGTCCGGACTCCAGGGCAAGGATGATCCAACTGCAGAACAGGCCGAGTGTTGTGGAACCTGCTGCCTACAACCTGGCAAATCTGATATTGGAGCCTGTAACCATTATCACCGGTACCGGCATCAAACCTATCGTGCTTGCCCAAGATCGACAGCTCGTCGATCTTATGGACGGCTCTGCGGGGCTCGCGGAGGGAATTGCCACTCAGGGCATGTTCCAGAATGGTGGATGGCGCATCGTGAAACGCAAGGAGACATCGTATCAGGGAGACCGGGTTCTCTTTGACTGTCTGGCGATCAAGGCCTTGGACGGAAAATCAGTCTGAATAAGGTAAAGCTCAAGTGAGGCCCCACCCTCAGGGCCTCACTTGCTCGGTGAACTCCAAACGGAAATTTGGGGATCTGTGTGCTACCCTTGCTGGCCGGTCCGGGCTAGTGGTACCTCTGCCGCCTCATCCCCGTTTCTGCTGGCTCTTCAAGTGATGTTCTCTCCGCTTCACGCGGCGCCCTTAGTCAAACCTGATCTTGAGCACCGGATCCCCCCGCCTGTCCCAGACATTTGCCCTCCGTTTTTTGAAGCACCCCCAAAGATCCGTTGCAGCTGGTTTTGATGGCGGTTAAAGGTAGAAATATATTTTTTTTGCTATTATAATTGTTATAAGTATAATATGTATTATACAAGCTTCCCATCGAGAAGATGCCCGGCGAATTGAGGCGTCAGGCATATAATGTCGGAATCGTCCGGAGCGGCTTCGCTGGCATCTCTTGCCATCACGACTTAGCTCTGGTTGGCAGGTCACAGCTAATTTAACCCAGCAGGGCAGGCAGTGCATTTGATCCAAAATATCCCAGGGGGAGAAAACAATGAAAGGTGAAAAACCGGACCTCGGCACAACGGTGCTGGCAGATGAGAAGGTAACCGCAAAGAGCGCTGCACCGAAGAAAAAGAAAAAAGTCACGCCGCCAGTTGCAACACTGGAGTCATCATCTGTCGCTATCAAAGCAAAGCCAGAAAAAACTGAGCAGACGATAGCTAAACCAAAGGTCACGAAAGCTCCTAAGGTTGAAACATTGAAGACTCCGAAGGAGCCCAAACTGAAGGCTTCCAAGGATGATAAACCGAAAACCCCTAAGATTGCCAAAATGAAGGCTCCTAAGGAAGACAAACTGAAGGCTCCTAAAGATGATAAATTAACCAAGTTTATGGTTAGCATGAAAAAGTCGGTACGAAAGAGTATTAAAAAAGAGGCTGCCGACGTTGGTGTCAGCATGAATGAATACATCGTATTAGCCGTAGTGGAAAAGTTGAAGAAGAATTCTCTCAACGCTACCCAATAAACCCTCAAGAAACCGTGACGTTCAACGTACTGATACCCAAGGTCTATGGCGAACCAGGACCTTTTGAGAGGTTGAGCCGTGGGGGAGAAAGTGCAAGGTAAGGAATGTGTACGTTTGGCGCTCCCCGGCGATCTTGGACCGGACAGTCTGCGCGGCGAGTGGAAGGTGGAGGTTCACCCGAAAGAACCGCGGGTCTTGACATTTTGGGATACTTTCGAGTGGGGACTCTGGTTTGGCGGGCATCTCCTCTACAGTAGCGGCGGAGTTTACCATTTGTGCACTCGGGATTCCGGTCAGGTACGCTGGTTGGGGACAGAGCTTTGCGAGGAACGGGCTGTGGGGAAAAGGCGGTTTTGGAGCGACTTCGAGACTGAGCCGATACGCGGTAAGCTTGAGGGTATGCTCGGTCTGAGAGGGCTCGCGCCGGTCGCCGAAGGGATCCTGCGCTGCCACAAGTGGGATTTGCGCAACGAGACGGGGAAGATCGTGTGTCGCCTCGAATGCGACACGGTCTCCGCCGGGAAGCGGGGCGAAAAGGTGCTGCGTAACTCCTGCCTGGTGATTCCTCTGCTCGGCTACGAAACGGATCTCGCACGCGTGGTGGAATGCCTGGCCCAGACCGGAGCGTTCAGCTCAGATGACGGTCCTCTGGAGGAATTGCTAAGGGACGCCGGTCATGAGCCCCGACCCTACACCCTGCGCCCTGCCTTTGGCCTGGAATTCGGGATGCCCGCACGCGATGCCGTCACCAGGATCGTGGGGACGATTCTAGAGATTGCTAGGCGCAACGTGCCGGGGATACTGGAGGACCTCGACACTGAATTCCTCCACGACTACCGGATTTGCCTGAGGAAGGTTCGCTCGGTGCTCAGTCTGATAAAGGATGTTTACCCGCCCGGGGAAACCCGGAGCATGAGAACGGAGCTGGGAGAACTCTCACGCCAGACCAACCGCTTGCGCGACCTGGATGTGTATCTGCTGGCAAAGGAGGAGTACCTCGGGTTGCTCCCACCCGGGCTGCGGCCGGCGCTGGACACGATGTTCGCCGATTTTTCATCCGACAGGAGCAGGGAGGTGCGGCGGACCACCGCGAAAATGCAGTCCCCCTCCAGCCAGAAGCTTTTCCAAGAGATCGAGGGGTTCTTCTCCGCACGGGCCCTTCATGGACCTGCGCCGGCTGCCGATCTGGCGGTGGGGCCTCTGGTTTTTCTCCGCATCTACAAGAGCTACCGGAAGATCCGTCGGCTCGCTGCGTCGATCGGGCTGGACACGCCGGATGAGGGGGTGCACGAACTGCGCATCGAATGCAAGAAACTGCGCTATCTGCTGGAGTTTTTTAGCGAACTGGTCCCGGGAAAACAGTACGCCAGCATGGTGAAGTCGCTACGGCGGCTGCAAAATTGGCTCGGCGAATTCAACGATGCGTCGGTGCAGCAAAAATCCCTGATGGAGTATTGGCGGCGCAAGGGGTCCGCGACCGAAGTCGCCTTGGGGCTGGGAGGATTGATCGCCATCCTCTACGAACGGCAGCAGCGGACCCGCTGTAATATTCTGGATGCTTTGCGGGAGTTCTGCGGCGCTGCCAACCACGCTACGTTCAGGCAATCCTTCAAACTGGCGGAGCCACTTGCGGCGGGGGCCGTCAAAGGACATTCGGAACCGTGAAAATACTATCTTCGTACAGCATCAAGGGCGGGGTGGGGAAGACGGCTCTGGCAGTCAACCTGGCTTTCGCGCTTCGGGAGGCCGGACACCGGACCCTGCTTCTGGACCTGGACCCCCAGGGAGCAGCCAGCTTTTATTTCCGCGTGGACAGTGCGGAGAAGTTCCGGATGCAGGACACCAAATCCCTGGTACAGGGGCTGCGCCGCAACATCCGGGAGTCAGATTTCCCCGGACTTGACGTGATCCCCTCGAACCTTGGTTACCGGCACTTCGACATCCTGCTCGACGGCATGGCAAAGCGCCGCAGGCAGCTCAGAAAGGTGCTGGAGGAGTTCAAGCCCGATTACGACGTGATCCTTCTGGATTGCCCGCCCAACATCACCTTGCTTTCGGAAAACGTTTTCCGTGCCTCGGATGCGATCCTGGTGCCGGTTATCCCGACGGTGCTCTCGAAGAGGACCTTGGAGCAGTTGACCGGTTTTTTCCAGGAAGAGGAACTCCCCCATCAGTTGCTCCGACCGTTTTTCTCGATGGTCCAGAAGCGCAATAAAATGCACCGTGAAATCATGGCCGAGTTGCAGTCACAGCATCCCGGTTTCCTGAAAGCTTTCATCCCCTTTTCCGCGGACGTGGAAAAAATGGGCTTATACAGGATGCCGCTGCTGGCGTATTCGCACACCTGCGAGGCTGCGAGGGCCTACCGCGCACTTTGCGACGAAATTCTTTCCCTGCCGAGTCTGTGACATGATCGAAATCGAACGAAAATTTTTAGTGAAGTCTCTGCCAGCAGGAATGCAGAGTGGAAGGCCAATCCTGCAGGGATACCTCGCTTACGACGAGCACATGGAGGTGCGCATCCGGCGGTACGGGGATAAGCATTCTCTTACCGTCAAGGAGGGGATCGGACTCATACGACGGGAGACCGAAATCGAGATTTCGCCCGAGCAATTTCAGGCGCTTTGGCCCTCCACCGAAGGGCGGCGGCTGGAAAAGGTCCGCTCGCTGGTTCGGCACGGAGCGCTCCTGGTGGAGGTTGATCGTTATATGGGTGACCTCGAACCGCTGCTGGTAGCGGAGGTGGAGTTTCCCTCGGTCGAGGCAAGCGAGAGTTTTGAGAAGCCGGATTATTTGGGGCAGGAAGTCACGGAAGATGAGGGGTACAAGAACTGCTCCCTGGCAATCCACGGGATTCCAGACGGGCCGGCCTTGGATTACCAGATTGGTACGCTCCCCTATTTTTTCCGCAAGGGGCGCTTGTACCTCGTGATCGTGACGAACACCGCCCAATCCCGTTGGATTATCCCAAAGGGGCAGCCTGAGTCGAACATGTCTCGGCAAGACGTTGCTGTCATGGAGGCCATGGAGGAAGCCGGGGTCATCGGGAGTTGTCTTCCCGGACTTCGCATCCCCTGCCACCGAAAGGGCGAGAAGGCACTTTATATTTATGCGCTGAAAGTCACGACCATTCTGAAAAAATGGCCGGAGATGGATTGGAGGAAACGCGAGGTGCTGCCAGTTAACAAGGCCCTGAAGATGATCAGCGACCCAGAGCTTTCTCAGTGCATTCAGCGCCTGACCTCCCGCCTGCTTGCGTGACTTTCGCTGGAGTTCTCGGGCAACTCTGATGCGGGGAGATGAACAACCCAATAACATGCAGCTGCAGCTTGAGTTAGGGAATTACCCCCAGCCACCATGAAGGCGATGTCGGGGAGGCCGCAAATGGAGAGAGAGCATTTAAGCAGGCAGTTCGATATCGAATTGGATGCGATACGTGGAAAGCTCCTCGAGATGGGGGGGAAGGTGGAATTGATGATTGCCAACTCAATTCAGTCCCTCGTCGAAAGAAATACCGAGTTGGCCGAGCAGACTATCGCCTTTGACCATGAAATTAACCGGCTTGAAATGGAGATCGACAGGGATTGTCTGGAGGTTCTCGCTCTCCGTCAGCCAGCGGCCCGCGACCTGCGTTTCATCACCCTGGCGCTCAAGATCGTGACCGATCTGGAGCGGATCGGTGACCAGTGCGCTAACATCTCCAAGAGGGTGAGGGAACTGAATCAGGAGCCGCCCTTGAAACCAGTTAATGACTTGCCAGGGATGGCGCAGGCCGCCTCCACCATGGTGATGGAGGCGTTGGACGCCTTTGTGCGAGGCGACGAGGCTTTGGCGATAAAGGTATGCGCGGACGACCAGGTGGTGGACAACCTGAACGACCTTATCCAGCGAGAACTCCTCACCTCCATGATGGGGGACCCGACCATCATAGGAAGAGCCATCAAGGTAAATCATATTTCCAAGTGTGTTGAACGTATTGCCGACCATGCCACCAACCTGGCCGAGATGGTAATCTTCATGGTGAAGGGGAAAGATATCAGGCACACCACCATCGGAGCGTCCTCGCCGTCGAGGAATTGGAATCCATAGGGTCGCGGAGGGTAGGCCTGAACGGCGTCGGAATGTCTCCATGTGGTCTTTTGAGCTCTCCTCGATGAGAGTGCCCCGCGGGCTCCTCGACCATTTCTGTCTGGATCAATTGCCTGCCGAAAATATCGCTATAATGAGCTGGCGGAAAGAGGACAGGATGAGTTGTTGCCCGCCTGATGCCAATTCAAGTTCGACCGAGGCGCCACCTGTCATTGTCCTTTTCCAGTTTGCAAAATTTCGATTTCGGTCTCGGCCATGGGTAAAGATGTGCTAACTGGGCTCGTTCCTCCTCCGAAAGCCTACGGCCTGGATCGGGAATAAATTCTACCCTTTTGAGGATCCGCATATTTCCCCCTTTACTCTTGTAGATAAGTAATCCCCTGTTGTCATCTTCCCCGAGTCCTCTGCCGTTTGGCACCGTGCTGGCCCTCACACAAAGTCGATGGCAAACGATAACATGCCATGATTCTGATGCCGTTTCATCTGTGTTACATTTTCGGCAACGCTACAGGTGAAGGATCACGATCCAAGGCGCGGTTAGACGACATAGGTGGACTGAATGAAGTCGGGAAGGCTATTTGCTCGAATTCCTACTGCAGATGTCGCAGGTTTAGGCTACAATTGACCTGTGAATGAATGGATATGAGCTTAACCGTTTTGGAACAGGAGGTTCCAGATGTCACAGGCAACCCTAAGGGAACATCTTTTAAACAGTAGCTGCTGCATAAGGTGTGAGTTGTTGGATGATGGAATTTTCTGCCGCTCATGTAACAGGATAGTGGTAAAGCTACCCAAAGAAATTGTGCCATTATTGCGCAGTGAGGAGGTCTGGGCGGAAAAGTGGGATGGTCTTCATTCCATGCTCACCGATTTCTTCCGTGAAAAGGGAATTGCGCCTGGGCAGCTGCCGCCCCAGGCGACAGCTATAGGTGTTCTTGGGAGTTGTTTCCGTTAGATGGCAAACCACGTCGGGAGACGACGGTACCCCTGGCGGATTGTCTTCCCCCTTGTCGGGGCAATGTCAGTTTCTTCCAACAGACCGGGTTTGCCCGCTACGCTGGGCGAACGATAAAGGGGCACGGCGAACCGTGCCCCTCTCGTTGCCAAACCAAGGCTATTTTATGAACGCAGTCGGGTTGAAGCTGATCCGCACGTTGGTTGGATCAGTGAGCTGGACCGGGAAAGACACCGACTGGCCCGGGTTGAGGTGGGCGACCAGATCCTTGTCGAGCTGCGGAGCCCCGTTGCTGACCCTGGACTGATTGACGACAGTCACTCCCGGCGTCAGGTCGTTGAACTGCAGGACCACCGTGCCGACGATGACCGACTGGCCGGAGTTGGTTACGGTAAGCGTGCCGCTGTAGAGCTTGGTGGCCCGGCTGTAGAGGAAGCCGGTGCTCTTGACGCTAACCTGCGAGGTGATGTTGCCGATGTTCAGGGTGCCGGTAGCGCCTCCCTGGTAGTTGACATCATCGATAATGGCGGCGACCAGGTAACTTCCCACTGAAATGGGGGCCGTCGTGGAGCCGTTGTAGGTGACGGTGACTTTAAGACCCGCCGGAGTCGTGGCGACGGTGGCGGCCTTGGCGCTGCCGTCGAAGCTGACGTTCAGGGCACCCAGGGAAACGGTGGCCGCACCCTTGGCTATGATCAGGGTTCCTATGGTAGGGGTCGTGGAACCCTGTTGGGGGATGGCCGATACGGCATAGGCGCCCGGTGCGGTCGGCTCGGTTGTGCTGCCGTTGTACGTCACTGCCACCGTCGTGCCGGCCGGGATGGTGGTGACGGTCACCGGTCTCGCGGAGCCGTTGTATTTCTGATACAGGGCGTCGAGCGAAACGATCGGGTAATAGGCCGGTGAGCCGGTGTAATGCGTTGCGGTCTGTGCGAGGAACGAAACGGGCTCGGTGTTGTTGCCCGTGTCGGTGGCCTGGCTGCAGAACTCGTAGTAGCCGGTCCCCTCGGTGAAACTGAAGCTGGCAGTGTAAGGTGCCGTCGTGGCTGTGTTGGCCAGGGTCCAGGATCCCCAGGTTGCGTTGTCAGAGGAGTAGCGGTAGAAGAACTGGACATTTTTGACAGTGTTTCCCGTAGCCTGGGTGGTAACCTTAAGCACCGGGGCATTGCTGCCGTACTCCTTGGCGTCGAAGCCGTAGCTCGGCGGGACCAGGTCGGTGGAATTCTCGGCAGCCGGTTTGACGAGGAGCGAGACCAGCTTGTTGCCTGCCATTTTCCCCACTACGAAGGAAGTGACATCCCAGTTGTACCAGAGTGTTGCTTGCCCGGCGGCGAGCGTCTGAGTATCGAGCGCCGTACCACCGAAAGCAGGCTGATTGTTCCATTTGATCCCGGTCTCGGTCCAGCTGTCGTCGGTCCCGCCGTGAACTGCCGCGTTCAGCGCGGCTCCCGTTGACTTGAAGTCCCAGAGCTGAAGTGCCGCGCCAGAAATAATCGATCCGCTTGGGATGCCGGTGAGGTCGAACTTCAGCCAGGCGCGCTCGTTGCCGTAGCCGGTCGCGGAGCTCTGGAGGTAAAGGTTGGTGCCGGTTCCGTAGTTGGTGCCGGCATTGCCGCTGGCGACCTGAGCATCGGCGACCGGAGGGAGGAGGTAGGTGCCGGTATTGACGGCGGCCGTGGCGCTCAGGGTGAGCAGGCCGCTGGTGGTCGCCGGGGCGACCGGGTCGAGGTGGGAGGAAACGGCGGAGACCGTCGGAAGAGCACTGGAGGTGATCACTGCCTTGTCGCAGCGAAAGCGCATGGCGTAGCTTTCCATGGTGGGGACACCGGTGATGAGCAGGGTGTCGCCTAGGTTGCCGGGGAGGGTCTTGGCGACATATCCGGTCGCGTCCATGACCGAGATGGTCTGACCGTTCTGGTCGCTGGCCGAACTGGCTCCGGTCTTTTTGGCTAGGAACTGCACGTAGTGGTTCTTGAAGGAGTCGTTCCAGAAGGCGCCGATGGAGGTCATGAAGGAAGGCTTGGCGAGACTGTCGTCGTGCCCTACGATCTTGAACTCGACGCCGTCGGCCTGGATCCCCTCCTGGTCGACGAACTCGGGGTCCCCTCCGTAGAAGCTCCCCTTGCCCCAGGTCTCGACGATGTCGCCGGATTTGAGTACGCCGCTCTTGAAACCGAGATAGCTGCGGAACATTTCCGCTTCGGCCAGTCGGTTGAGTGGGTTGATGGTGCCGTCGGCGTTGACCAGATCGGTCGGGACCTGGTTGCCTCCGCGGCGCGCCAGGGTTTCCGGGGTGGCAGAGAGGAAGCGGATGAAGGCGTCCTCGAAGGTCGGTTTGGTGTCGTTGTCGTTCATCATGGTGACAACGGCGCGGTAGCCGCCGGAAAACTCCGTGTTCAGGTTGTAGCGCGGGCCGCCCACATGATACGGGTTGCCGGCGGTGAACTGACGCATGAAGTCGACGATGCCGTCTCGGCAGAGGACGGTGGAGGAGAGCGGTGCCGTGTCGGACCAGGTGACGCCGGTCGGCGGGTGATTGTACATGTAGTTGTTGATAGCCACCGTGTAGACGTGTTTCAGGTCGATCGGCTGACCGTTGAACAGGACGTTGCTCGGTATCCCGTCAAAGGCGGTCACTTGCAGCGCGCTGGAGAAGCCGGCGTTGACGTTGGTAGCCTTCAGGAAGTTGACGATCTCCTGACCTGTCATGCTGATGCGGGTGAAGAAGTCGTCGTTCCACGGGAAGGTCTCGTAGATCTGCAGGTAGCTGACCGGTCCCGCTGGGATGTCGGCGCGCACGCCGCCGCCGGTTTCGATGGAGAGGTCGCACGAGCCGAAGAGCTGCTCCGCCTTCCAGCGCATGGCGTCGCAGATCCACTGTCCGGCGGTGTTGTTGCCGCTCCAGGGGTACTCGTTGGCGGACCACCACTTCATGTTGTTGTCCAGCATCAGGTTGTCGGCCGTGTAGCCGATGACTTCGTTCACCGGATGGCCGGGGTGTGCCGCGTTGTACGCACGCGTGAGACCGTCGACCAGGCCCTGGACGTCCGGATCGGGTGTGATGTCGGCATCGCGGATCACATGCTGGGCGGCGCTTACGTAGGCGCCGGTGTCGGTCACCTTCAGTTCGCCGATGAACTTCATGTAGCTGGCGGCTTCGGTGAAAATGGTATGGTAGCCGAGCATCTCGGGCTGCCAGACGGTATCGGCATAGGTGTGCCAGTGGCCGGAGACGACGACTTCCGGCAGTTTTGCGGCGCCGTTGTCCACCAGAAGAGGCGCCGCCGGATCGACGATGGAGCTGTGGCCGATGTGTGCGGCAAGTACGATCACGTCGCACCCCTGGTTGTTGCGCAGTTCGTTCACCCAGTCGGCCAGGTGGACCTTGGTGCTGTCGGTGCTGCTCCAGTCGCAGTCCGCGACCTCGATGGTGGTGGCGAGCGAGGCCCCGACTTCGGCGGCGGAGGTGGTGTAGCCGAGGATGCCGATCTTGGTGCCGTTGATGGTGACGATGTTGTAGGGAGCGAAGTACGGCAGATGTGTGGTGATGTCCCGGACGTTGACGGAGAGCACCGGAACGCCGGTGCTCTGGAGAGCCACCAGGTTGCCGATGTAATTGGCGTCCCGGACGTCGTGGTTGCCGACGACCACGGCGTCCATGCCGCGCCCGTGCTGTTTCTTGAGCTTTGCCGAGAGCATGGCGTAGAACTGCGTCATGCTGCCGTTGCCCCCCATGTCGCCGATAGGGTTACCCTCGGAGATGTCGCCGGCGTCGATCACCAGGGAGTTCGGCTGAGCTGCCGTCAACTGCAGCATCTCGCTTGCCAGGTAGGCGGCCCCGCCCACGTCCTCGAATACCGGAGCGGAACTGCCGTGCTCGGTGACGACCCACTTGTGCGGGGTCACCCGTGCATGGGTGTCGTTCACGTGGAAGATGGTGAAGCCGCCCTTGAAGTTGGCGGTGTACGCTTGGCTGGCGGTTACGTTGCTGATGGTCAGCTGGTTCGAGGCAACAGACTTGAAGCCGTTGCTGCCGGTCCAGCTGTAGAAGTAGTAGGTGTCCTTGGCGTTGGCCGTGACCGGAGTCGCAGAGCCGCCGAAGTCGACCTTCTGCGAGACGGTGCCTTCGAGGGTGGCGTTGCCGTCGGCGGCGAAGGTCAGGTCGAAGCTCTGGATGGAGGCTGAACAGCTTTTCGGGGTGCCTCCGTTGGAGCCGGCGCAGCTCCAGTTCCAGGGGTGTCCGGACCCGTCAACCGCCGAGGCGGCACCGGTGGCGCAGAGGTTGGTCGGGGCCAAAGAGGCGAGGGTTTTCCCGTCGTCGGAACCGCAGGCGCCGTTGACCGGCGTGGAGGAGAAATTGGCGGTGATGGTCTGCCCGGCGGCTACGTTGTTCACCGTCAGGGGATTGGCATAAGAGGTGACGAACCCGTTGGTGCCGGTCCAGTTCAGGAAGCTGTAGCCGTCGGCGGCGTTCGCGGTGACCGCAGAGGTCGAACCGTTGTAGTCGACCGTCTGTTCGGCGGCACCGCTCAGCGTGCCGTGACCATCTGTTGCGAAGTTTTCGGCATAGGTTTGGATGCTGGCCGAACAGGTCGCCGTGTTACCGCCTGAAATCCCCAGGCAGCTCCAGTTCCAGGGGTGGCCGGAATCGGCGATTGCGGAAGCATTACCCGCCAAACAGAGGTTGGTCGGAGCGGTTGCCGCCAGCGTCTTGGTGTTGTCCACGCCGCAGGCGCCATTGACGGAACAGAGGGTGAAAATCGAGGTGCTGTTGCGCGGAGTCGGTGCTGCTGCCGTAAAATCGTTCGCGTTGCTATCGGTATCGGTGCAGCCGTTGACAGCACGGAGCACTGCGGTCGTATTGCTCGGCGCAGGTGTCGCAGCGCTCCCCTCATAGTTGTTGGCCGTGGTGCCGAAACCGACGAAGTCGCGCACGGCAGAATTGGCTGCGCAGTTGCTGCCGCAGGTAAGTGCCGCGGTGCCGGTCACCAGCGCCACCTTGCCGGCGGTGCCGCTCATGTTGATGGAGCCGGTAGCGTCGGCGGTCGGCAGGTTTGTAGTGCCACCTGTCCCGGCAGCCTCCTGAACCAGGTAGTGCTGGCCCGGCTTGATGGTGCCGCTAAGCGGTGTCGCCGCCCATGAGGTGCCCGTTGCCGAACCGTACTGGACCGACCAGCCGGCGAGGTCGACGTCGGCGCTGCTGCGGTTGAACAGCTCGATGAAGTCGTTCTTGAAAGTGGCGCCCGAGTTGCCGCCGCCGCCGTACACCTGGCTGATGACGACGTCGGGCGAGGCGGCACAGGCCTGCCTCGGAGCGACGACGGCGGCACACACTGCCAGGAGGCAGAGCAGTCGCAGCAGGCCGGGCCGGATCTGGCCAAATTTGAAGTGTTTCATTCGGTAATTCTCCGTTATCGGTTTCCCGACTGTTTGCAGTCTAAATGAGTAATCCCGGATCGGGTTTGACCCCGATCCGGGAGATTCTTCATGGGAAAGTCGTCGCACCTTTGGTGACATATAGATGCCTTTGGCGATTGGCGGGCATTGACTTTTCTTATGAAGAAACAGCGTGAATGACAATGCAAGTGCCTAGTCCTGCTTCCTTCTGCGCAGGCCGAGTAGACCCATCAGGCCGCTGCCGAGCAGATACGCCGCGGCCGGGATCGGGGTCGGGGTGGCGGACGCCTGGGTTTCCAACGCATTGAAAGTGGTAGTGCCGTCGTTGTTCAGATCGAAGGTGAACGCTGTGCCCGTACTGCCGAGCAGCGAAACAGTGCCCCCTTCGTTGGAGAAGAGGCCCAACGAGAAGGTGCTGCTGCCGCCGGCAGGTGCACCGAAATTGTCGGATGCAAACAGGACGCTGAAGTCGATCTTGCTTCCGAAATGGATGCTGTGATTGTAATCGTTGGTTGCATTGGTGTTGGCAAAAACAACTGAGCCCGGCAGGGTACCATTGACCGCGCTGCCATCGACGACATTGGTGGAGGAAGCGGCCGCGAGCACTCCGCCCGAGAAGTTGGCAACGGTGGCAGTGGAATTCACGGTGTTCAAACCGGTGTACTGCAGGTAAAGGTAGCCGTCCTGTCCGTTGAGGGAGCTGGTATCGACCGACACGTCGTAGCCAAGCGAAGCGAAGGCGGAGCTGGCGGCGAACATGACGATGGCGATGACGGCGAATTTGATTTTAAGGAATTTCACGGAATGTCTCCTGTTTTTCGTTTGTTAATAAACAGTTGGTTGATGATGCCTGGACCGGATACCAAAGATCCGGTCCAGGCATTCCTGTGCTGGCTGTCGTTGCCCCGGTCAGACCTCGGGTCTGTTTGCGGGGATCGTTGTCACCGGCTGCATTAGTTGCTGCGCGGAGCGAGCGACACGGTGGCGGAATCGCCCCAGGTCTTGTTGTTCCAGCGGTATTCTCGAACGGTCATGCTGGTTGCGTTAGGGTCGATCGAGACCACCTGGAACGACAGCCTGTTCGGATCAACGGTTGATCCGAGATTGGCAAGGTCGGTTTTCGAAGCTTCGCCCTTCATCGGAGAATCGACCCGGAAGACGTTCAGGCTGATGTCGTTGTTCGGTCCGTTGAAGGTGTAGTACTGGTTCCAGTTGGAGTTGCCGTGGAAGTAGGCGACAACGTTCTTGCGGCCCTTGAGCCATGTTGCCAGGGCAGCCTGCTCAATTGTGCTGGCGCCGGTGATAGCGGCGACACTGGAGTAGCCGCCGGCACCTTCACCCAGCACCAGATTCTCGAACTTGGCGGTTGAGTTGATGGTGTAAGGAAAAACCGGGTTCATCAGGTGCTTGGTTTCAATGTCCGGCTGATCGTGAGTGAAGATCACAACCGGCGTGGTAGCTTTGACACTGCTCAGGTCGGCATCCATCCAGGTGCGGGTGGCGCTGTCGGGATACATGCCGACGAACACGAAGTGAACGCCGCCCATATCTCTGGAATAGCGGACCTTGTTGGCCGCGTAGCTGGCGGCGGCGATTGCTGCATCGGGTGTGGCGCCGATAAAGCCGGCGTTGGTCAGCGCCGTGACCGGCCTCATCATCATGTTGTAGATACTTACATATGAAGTGGCGTCGAAAGCGGGAGTCATCGCCTTGTAGTAACCTATGGCGTCGCTAACATCGTGGTTGCCCGGCACCAGGTAGAGCGGTGCTTTGCTGTTGTTGCGGTCGGTTACGTTCAGACCAAGGATGTAATCGTTGTTGAACTGACCCCAGGAGGCAGCTGCAGCCTGAATGCCCGTTTCCTGGCGGTTGGCGATGTCGCCGGTATTGGCTACGAAATCGATCGGGCCGAGACAAGGATCGCCGACGACACAGGATTGCAGGCCGTTGATTGCGGCAACCAGGGCCTGGTTGACGGGCTGAGCTGTGGTGGCGCCTGTAGCGATGGCGCTCCTCGTGATGCCGTAATGGGAGTCGGAGGTGTAGACGAACTGGGTCGCTTTCTTCTGCGTGGTCACACCGTAGGCTACCGGAGTGAAGTTGATTCTGGCGTTGGTCGGGTTGCTGAAAGAAACCGGAATGCTGATCGAGGCGCCTGGTTTGAGATCCTGCGCCAGGCTCTGATTGATGAAGAAGGTGCCGTAGTCGTCGCCGCTGGCGTTGGCCAGGGTTACTCCCGCCGTCAGGTTGGAAAGCGACACGGAGACCTGCCCGGAAATTGCGGACTGGCCGGCGTTGGTGAGAGTCATGGTGCCGTTATATTTCTTGGTCGCCCGGTTGTAGACGGTGCCGGAGGTCGTGACCCCTACCTGAAGCTGCTGCGGTGCTTCGATGGAGACGTTGTCCAGGCCATAGATCTGGTCGGGGGAGGTCGGGACTCCGTTGTCGTCCACCCAGCGGAAGAGGAGGTTCGTGCCCGGGTTCCAGGGAGTAGCGAGCTGAATCATGGTCGAGGGAACGTTCGTCACTCCGATCGTGTTCGGTACCACCACGCCGTCCGGTCCGCTGACGGTCGGGTTGAGTTCGGCCACATTGGTCCAGCTCGTCCCGTTATCGAGGCTGTAGAAGAGCTGGAAGCCGGGAAGTTCGTTGACCGCTGACGTTGCGTTGAAACGGTAGATGTCGTAACCGACTTTGAGCCGGTCGATGTAGCCGGCGCTGGTGTTGGTCAACTGGAGCTGAATGGCGGCCCCCGCGACGCTTGTGGGGGAGGTGGCCAGCATCCGGTTGGCGGCATTGTCGCCAGCGGCATTGAAGCCGTTGTTGTTGGTGGTGATGGGAGTGGTTACGGCAGTCAGGGCAGCCGAGGCCGCGTTCACCATGGTTGCGACGCTGTTGGCGCCGTTGGCGGGGATGGCAGTCGTCCAGGTCGCGTTCGTGGTGCCGCTGTTGGCGTTCTTGATCGACCAGCCCGTCGGGGCGGCCGTGCCGGTTGTCCCCATGGAGTCGAAGTTCTCGAAAAAGCTGACCGTACCGCCGGCAGGAGGATAGACCACCGACACGTTTACCGGGAACGAGGTCGTCACGCCGCCGTCGTTGTCGGTCGCAACAGCGGTGAAGGCAAAGTTGCCGACCGCGACGGAAGGCACGTTGAGGGTGTACGGGGCCTTGGCGGCTTCGCCGATTTTTGCTCCGTTGCTGTAGAACTCCACTTTGGTCACGGTTCCGTCGCTGTCGGCGGCGTTTGCCGAGAGAGCAATCGTGCTGCCGTTGAACATGGTTACGCCGTTTACCGGAGTCGTCAGGGCAACTGTGGGCGAAACGTTGTCCAGGTTGTTCACGGTTATGCCCACCGGAGCGGAAGCAGTCTTCAGCCCTTCGTTATCGGTCGCCACGGCCTTCAAGGTGTAGTTGCCGGTGAAAATGCCGTTCCAGGTCATGCTGAAGGGTGCTGTAGTGGACTGGCCGATTTTTACGGAGCCGTTGTAGAACTCCACTTTCGCCACCGTTCCGTCGGAATCGGCTGCGTCGGCGCTGATGGTGATGTTGGCGGGCGCATCGATGACCGCGTTAACCACCGGTGCGGTGATCGCCACGGTCGGTGCAACGTTGGCCGCATTCATCGCCGCCACGGCAAAGTCGCCGGAGTGGTTTACGACGGCCCAAGCGGTGTGGGTAGCCGGGTCGACGCCGTAGCTGCCGAGGGTTTTGCCGGCATCCCAAGGACCGACGACGAAGGTCGAGGTGCCGCCGAAATTCTTGGCCGATGCGTTTACCCAGCCGCGGAATTCGTCTTTTACCGCAAGACCGAAATTCCCGCTATTGAGAACTTCAGCAGTCACCTTGGTCGGATCGTAATTCATGGAGAGCGTGTAGGGGTCGGTACGGTTGGTTTCCGGCTCGACGTACCGGTAGTTCTGATTCGCGTTGCCGGTATCGGAAAGGTCGGTAGCCAGGCTGTCAGCCATGCCCCAGAGGGTCAGAATGTCGCTGGCGGTTTCGGCAGTGGCGGGAGCCCAGCCGGTGTCGACCGTCTTGGACAGGGGACGTTTGTTGTAGTCCTTGCCGATGCTGCCGTTCACGCCGCTCAGAATGGCCGCGGTCGTGCCTAAGTAGCCGGTTTCGCCATTGGCTACGGCCTTGGCGGTGTCATCGGTCAGCTGATAGCCGCCGCCCTGTGCCACCACGACTTCCTTGCCGTTCAGGCTGTAGCCGAAGGTTTCGTGCCTGGTGAACGGAACGGTATCGGTGAAGAGGCCGTTGGCGGTCGGTGTGTTGCCGGCGTAAGGGATGAGGTCGGTGGTCTCGTCGCAGTCGCCGTTGCAGCCGTTCGGCATGGCGTAATGATCGACGGTAACCTTGGGGCCGTCGACATTGAAAATGTAATAGCCGACGCTGAAGAGCTCCTGAGCGATCTGGGTTTCGCGTGCATTCCAGCTGCCGAGGGCCGCGGGGATGTAAAACTTGTAGCTGTTCGAGGCACCGATGATGTTCTGCACTTTGGAGAGGTTGTCCGGGCTGGTGACGATGGCCCGGTTGTGCATGTGGTCGTGGCCACCCATGTGGTAGCGGACGCCGTTGTCGGCCAGGTATTTCATGAAGCTGTTGGTAAGCGGCGCGGTCCCGGCCGCGTCGGGATTGGCGCCGAACAGGTTGTCGTAATGGTTCTCGGTGATCAGACCCTTGTGGGCAAAGGTAAACGCGTGGCTGTTGGCCGGCTTCGCTGCGAGCTTGGTGCCGACCCAGTCGACGTCGGCTTGATTCAGGTACGTCTTCGCCACACCGGCCGGTGACACCCAGGAATCGATCAGAACGAAGCGGGCGTTGTCGACGTCGAAAGAGTAGGAGAGCCCTTCGTAACCGGTTTCGCCGGAAAAGTTGCTGCCTACGCAAAAGGGTGTATTGGTGTTCGCCTGTGGGCCATACATGGTGCTGGCAACCATGTTGGGAGTCTGATTATTCAGGCAGGACTGGGTCTGGGGGAAAATCTCCTTAAACCTGACCGCTGCGGGCCCGCCATTTTCGTGATTGCCGCGCAGCGGGTAGAAGCCGATGCCGGCGTTGTAGAGATCCTGGGCGAAGGTGGCCCGGACATCCAGGTTGATGTTGGCGGTGCCGGCGGTGTCGGTCAGGTCGCCGACCTGCACCACGAACTTGACACCCTTGTTGATGAACTCCTGGTTCAGGTGCCTGATGACGTTGACCGCAACGTTCGGGTTCTTGCCGTCCGGCGAGGTAGGCCACTGGGTGTCGGACATGACGCCGAATTTCCAAGGGGCCGCAATTGCCGCGCTGGCAATCAGGGTCAATCCGAATGCCGACAGCACATTCCTGTAGGTGATCTTCATTACGTGAGTCTCCTTTTCTCCGATTGAATTGAAATGTAAGTTATAAGCACTGTTTAATAAACCGTTCCTACTGGATCATGCCTCCCCCTTTCGGTTGAATTGCAGCTCCTGGCCGTATAAAAAAGCCGTGCGACGTCCGGTTCCAGTCAACAGTGACTCCTGGACATGCGAACAGGCTATTCAAGATAAACCCGTAGCGCTCCGTCCCCATCGTGGATGGGTTCAGCCTGGCCGTAGCTCTTCGGTGGTCCGTTCAGGTGTCTGGTGCGATGTGTGAGGGGTTATGCGGGGGGTGCCCTGTCGCGGGAGGAACTTGCAGCGCGTGATTCCAGCTGGTGGCGAACCGGGGTTGGGGGGCTAAGCGGGACAAAGGTGGCGGGTGGTTCGAGAGGTGCCTGATGGGGAATGACTGCGCCAACTAAGGGAGCCGGAGCGTTTGACTCCGTTTTCGACGCCGCCGTTACGGTGACTTTGCCCGGGCAGGGGGTTTCGATCGTGACGTGATGAAACTGGTCCTTGTGGTCGTAATACGACCCCTCGTGGTGGTGATGCAGCAAAGCCATGCCAAGTTGCAAAAGCAGCAACAAGGTCAAAGAGAGCATGAAAAACAGCTGCATTTTAGAATTGGGCGACTGCCGCATGATTCCACACCGGTCTAAATGGTTAACTGATGACTATTAAACACGAAAAAAGCCCACTACATTGAATAGGCATCCTTGGATGCATACTTGGTAGTGGGCTTTCTGGTTCCCTTTACAGGGACAGCAAAGTACCGTTTTATAATCGTAATGCTTGGAGTCAATCAAGCTTACCCGGACTATAGAGAAACATTATTACAGCCAGATAAAACCAATGTAACAATCCACTGAACTAATTTCTTTTAGACTCCCTTTTGACGACGTCACTCCCCACACCCGCTAGGCCAACTATCTGGAATTATCAGGGGGCGTCCCTGGCTGCCCTATCTCTGAAGGGACCTGCCTTCGGGTCGGCCTCTCTTAAAATTTCCTTGAAATGCATTGACGAGGGTATTTCAGATGGTATCGTTCCCAGATGCATAAAGTAAATTCCTATCGCTAGGTACAATCCCATGAAAAAATCAGACATAAGTTATTTCAGCGCCAATCTCAGCCGCGTCAACCGGGCCAAGGAAATACTTGGTAAAGCGGGCAATTCACGCCGCGATCAAGCAGAACTCGATGCGATCGACGGTGAGTTGGCAGACTTCGCGGCAAAGCATCTTCTTCGTCAGTTCGGCTCCAAACTCGCCTACACGGTTGTTTACGATGTCCCGGATTTCGGGAAGGTCCTGACACGCCACGGTGCAGTAGAAGATCTCGGTGCGTTTCATCTTGGCGCGGTGTCCTGGAGAGGCGATGTAAGAGCTAAGGGAAACCTTTTTCATATTCCTTACGAACTGATGGATTATCATGTCACCCAGATCGATAATGTCATGCACACCGAAGCCATCCTTTTCGCTTCAAAACTCCTCGATGTATCCGGCATGGACATGGTCGGGTTCGGTCTGAGCGGCAGCAGTGCCGTTGACCTTGCGATGAAAATTGCCCTGCAGTATCACACGGGGCGGATACCACGGCTCCATCTCCACGAACCTCCATCTGGTAAAACTTGACCAGAATATCCGGAACATGAATCTACGACTGAAACTACTTCCCAATCCGGCTGAAAATCCGAAATGGTATAAGAAGCTTAATTCACACATAAAAAAACATGGCTCCGATATTGCCGGCATCATCGCAGAACCAGTCATGTTTTCCAGCGGTGTGTATGATATTATCGAACCGCTCCGTATTGTCGTTGAAATCGCCCGGGAGAACGACATCCTGGTTTTTTTCGATGAAGTGGTCACCGCCTATGCTAAAACCGGACGGATGTTCGCCTACCAGCACCTGACAGAAAAGTTCGGTGAAAAATACCGGCCCGATTTAGTCACAATTGCAAAGAACATCACCCGAGGCGCGGAAAGTCTCTCGGCCGTGATGCTCAACGCCAAAGTTGCCAAGGGGGTCCGAAAATTCGATGAGTATTTTTATGGGTTTACCATGGGCGGTGCCCGCCGAGCCTGCCAATGGGCGTTGGATGAACTGATTCTTATGGAGGAGTCGAATGCCCCGCGCCTTGCGCTGGAATTGGGCGACTATCTGTTGCAGCAGCTCAAACCTCTGGAACGGGAAGGTGCTGTGCGACAGGTGCGAGGTCGCGGATTACTCGTTGGAATCCAGTTCCATTCACCGGAACAGACCCGGGCTGTAAGCACCGAACTACAGAAGAGTGGATGGGCGCCCTATACCGATAATGACCCCAACACCGGATGCGATTATATCAACCCGCTATTCATGTTCAACGACACCCGAGAACGGGTTGACCGGTTTATCAGCTCACTACGAGAGGCGCTGCAAAAATCTGCTGGAAAGCGGGAGTAATCCCCGTTTATCGCCCTAACTGTCAAAGATGAGGTGGAGCACAATACAACCTAAGCCTCTAAATTTCCTCGGCGGTGCCGGTTGGAAGAGACTTTCATGTACACGGCCGTTACGGCCCTTAAACCATCCTGTAACCTGCCTGGTAACAACTCAAGTTTCCCGCTACGGGAATTTTTTGAAGTCCATCATAGAGCCCTTCAACCACAACATAGAATATCCCAAAATTTTTACGTTACAGATACCTAACCGCAACATTGGTTTGGTATCTTCTCTTCACCAATGTTCTGCGAGGACAGGAACATTAATAAAACCGCAGAGGGAGGGGACAAGGGGTGTTTGGGTGAATAACCGATGAGCAGTTGGACCTTATGACGCTAGAACAAGTGAGGCTATGGACCTTGACGAGGCAGCAAGCACCAGGTTCGCCGGTTGAAGATAATCCAAGTTCGGAGCGGGCTAACCGGATGCGGGAGGCATCGAACAATTGGGGGTTGACCTGGGAGGGGATGAACAATCTGGTTAGTCCAGAAAGTGGCTCAAACCGAGCTGTTGTCCTGAAGAATCAGTCTGACAAGTTTCCTCACTAAAAGTGTGAAAGATAAGCCTAAAGGCTATGGAGGATAGGAGATGCAGAACCTAGAGAAACAGTTTAGCCAGGTCAATTCAGTGATCGATTCCTTGAAGGTAGCCCTTGAATTATGCGGAAACTCTAGCTTAATGATGGAAGGGGTTGTAACTACAGCACTTAACAGCGCGGCGGCTTTGCACGCAATGATGCTCGATTCGTTGGGATGGTCGAGCATGTCACCTTGGGGGCCCGAAGGTGATGAGGACGGTGAAGACGATGATTCATCCTGGATGGATGACATGGAAGCAACCAGAGTAGCACCTGTTTAATCTAGGAAAGGATAAGTGACAATGTACAGGCCGGGCCGTGAGGTTCGGTCTTTTCACGTTCTGTCCATGGTTCTGGTGCTGGAGAGGAAGAAAAAATCTATCAGCCGAGTGTTTACAATCATACTGGCTAGGGATGGCAGCATGAGCTGGAAAGAACGCCAAGAAGTGGGCATAATTTACCAGCGACACTCCCAAGGAGAAAGAAAACCATGAGTCAGATCAATGTCCACTTTACACTTAGCCGCCACAATGAACCCCTTGTGATCCTCGAAGAATCGCCCCTTGCCATTCGACCCGTGGAGATCAAGCCCCATCAGCTCAGAGAGATAGCGGAGCTCCTGATGAAGATTGCTGACGATTCTGACGCACTGGGGCTTAACCCCGGCGAACTACGGCGCTCTTACCCGGTAGAGTAGCCAATGGAAGGGGATATTATGGAAGTCTACGCAAGCAGAGAAGAGGCGGACGCTGCAGAGGGTGCCTTTCAGGGGATTGGCCCCAAATTCTACGGAGACGTTACCTCTGCCGAGTTTGACTACCCGGATGTCCGCGTTTTCGGCTTCTGGGAGGACGGTAAGGTCCGTGTTGCCTGGTCGGACGCCTGCGAATACTGTGGCGCTCCGATCGAAGATGACGGCGTAGTGGACTCTTCCTGTGGACCGCGCCCGGTAGCCTGCTCGACCTGTGGTGAAATTGCCAACTCCAAGGCGTGCCACGAGAGATCGAGCACGCATCTGAGGCCATAAAATAAGCCTCACAGCCTCAAGGCCATCTATTCGTCGAGATCCTTTGTGCCCCTAAGGCTTACTGTTGCAACCCTCGAATTCGACCCTCCCTATGTTGCTTTCGCTGTCATGGAACTCCTTCTGACGCGCTCCGCAGGAGAAACTGATATCCTTTGTCGTCAGGTAAGCGACAAAATTTGGCTAAGAATTACGGTGTTATTAACGGTCGTTTCCTTTACTCAACTGTTTGCCGGGTTTAGCTAGCCGTATTTCTATCTCCCCATAAAGGTTGTCCATTGCCGCTAACCCTGTCTCTGCGTACTTTTTCC
>Ga0209123_1000300_pt1 | contig 70329 bp, 55 predicted proteins | sample BarGraIncu00431A_FD_184500 | JGI IMG/M metagenome (GOLD analysis project Ga0209123, IMG submission 184500) | Arctic peat soil microbial communities from Barrow, Alaska, USA - Barrow Graham LP Incubations 004-31A (SPAdes) (version 2) | ecosystem: Environmental > Terrestrial > Soil > Wetlands >... | reverse complement strand
CCCCCAAAGACCTCTGATGATAAAGTCAGCCCGGGCCCCGCTGCAAGGCGGGGCCCGTCGTTTCCCCCTCCCCAAGGGTGGCCCCCTGGCAAGACCGCCCCTGGCGCATCTTCACACCCGCCTTCTTGCCCTAGGGCCGCCTGCTCATAGGGATGCTGCAAAAGCCACCATTTTTACTCGTTCCGTCACATCTGGCGGACATTACAGACTACCGCCATCACTCTCAGAACTCCCGCCGCATCCTGTTCCGTGCAAAGTCAGCCTCTTACCTAATACACACTCTCAAAGTCACCACTGGCATATTAGTTGCGAATAACATTCACAACGAAGCTCATTTCTATACCTGGATCAATCTAGATTTGTTTGATAGTCCCGGTTGCCTAAAACGGAGAGACCGATGAAAAGTATTATGCTTGCTTGTCTGCTCATGTTGCTTGGACAATCTCAATCCTTTGCCAGCGAATGCCAAATCGTGCAATATCCTGACACTACGGAAGTTACCTGCACTCCATCCAAGGCGGCAAGCATAGCACCGGCAACCAGTGCCCTCCCCTTGTCGGCGGCACAGATAGTCGGCAGGACCGGTACCTATCCGACGGTGCAGCTGGCATATAATGCAGCGGCAAACGACGATGTCATAAAAATCACCGGGGACACCTTCCCGGGACCCTTGCTCGCCAGCAACCCGTCGCTAAGCGCTGTCACCTTTGTGGGTGGCTGCGACACCAGTTTCAACCAAATCCCGGGGAGTACCACGACAATCCTTGGCATGGTCGTGGTGCAAAACGGCAGGATCAACATGGACTCCGTGAAGATTCGACCGGGTGCGCCCCTGGTTCGCTTGCCGGTAAACCTCGGGACAGCCGGCAATTTCGTGATTCTCGCCAAAACCGGGGTTTCCACCACCGGGACCACTTCGGTTGTCGGAGACATCGGACTCAGTCCTGCCGCGGCAAGCTTCATAACAGGCTTCGGGTTGACAGCCGATTTGTCCAATACCTTCTCCCTTTCGGCTCTGGTCTCAGGAAAGGTATATGCCTCCAATTATGCGACACCCACCCCCGCCAAGATGACGGCTGCGGTAAGCGACATGGAAACCGCCTTTAACGACGCCGCCGGCAGGACGTTACCCGACTTTACCGAACTGGGCGCCGGAGACATCTCCGGGCTGACACTCGTACCCGGACTCTACAAATGGGGTACCGGCGTTTTAATCACCAGCGCGGGGGTGACCCTTGCGGGCGGAGCCAACGACGTCTGGATTTTCCAGGTGGCGCAGAACCTAACCGTGAGCAACAGCGCCAACATCACGCTGAGCGGCGGCGCGCAGGCCAAGAACATCTTCTGGCAGGTCGCGGGTCAGGCGACACTGGGAACGGCTGCAGACTTCAAGGGGATCATACTGAGCCAAACCCTGATCTCCCTCAATACCGGTGCCAGGATGACCGGGCGGGCGCTGGCGCAATCCGCCGTTACCCTGAATGCCACGGCAGTTACTGCTCCCTAGTTAATCGAGTCCGGCAACCGTTAAAGGCCCGCGATGGCAGGCGTCTTGTGGGTTGGGGGGGCGCTGGTCCCCATGGGACAGTCTACGGGGACCTGCATCAAACGGTGAACTATGGAGGAAATACCACTCCGGTCACAGCAGTAGCGGAACGCGGCTACCGCTTTTTCAACTGGACGGACCAGGAAGGTGGCGTGGTCGGGACCACCGCAAGGCTCCAGTAAAGCAACATAAAGAGCGGTAAAAAGATCACCGAGAACTTCAAGCGCCTCTGAGTCTCCTGCCGGGAGAGCTGTCGAGGCATATCAGCCATCCACTACATAAAACGCCCGCCCTTGACAATTCGGGCCGGGCGTTTTATGTAAGGCGACCCCATCCATCCCAAATGTTCTCCGGAGACGTTGATCTGCCTGCCGCAAAGGCCACTTGACAGTACGTACATTTGTGCACATACTTTACGTTATGGAGATAGTGTGGGATTCCAAAAAGGCAGCTGCAAACCCGAAAAATCATGACGGCGTGACTTTTCAGGAAGCCCAGCATGTCCTTCTCGACCCCTTCGCCTTAACCCGCGAAGACTTTGACGCTGAAGGTGAACAGCGCTTTGTCACGCTGGGCATTGGAAGTAAGGGGCGGATTTTGGTGGTCGTCTATACCTACATTAACAGTACCATACGCATTATCTCAGCCTGGAAAGCAAATGAACAGCAACGGAGGCGCTATGAAATGCAGTTCTGACAATATGCACGATAAATTTAAGGACTATGATTTTTCCGATGCGAAGCCCGTAACTGAAACTCCGCACCTGGCAAAACTCCAAGAGGCAGCCGGTGGAAAGTCTCGCATTACCATAAGGGTTGACAATGAGGTCTTAGCTATATTTAAGGCTCGTGCAGAGATGGTTGGCGGTAACTATCAGACCATGATGAATGAGGCATTGAAGCAGTTTGCCCAAGGGTTAAGCCTCACGGATATAGTACGCGATGCAATACATGAAACGCTTGAAGGCTACTTACCGGCCCGCTCCACTGAACGGGGAAAAAAACTCCGCACCGGCTAGGGGTTATGGCATGCCCCGGGGCAAGAATAGCTGACTAAGCACCCAGAATTATGCAACAGTTGGTTGAGCAGAAATCCCAAACAGCATAACGCACGTTACCTCTAGAGAAAAATTCGGTAATCAAGATTAAGCGCAGTTGACAGTTTCCGAGCCGTCTCCTTCCCGAGAACCATCTTCCCTTGCTCCATTTCGGAAATATGCCGCTGAGGTATGACTGTCAACTCCGACAAACGAGTCTGGGTAATCGCAGCCTTACTCCTAGCGCCACGCAGAATGGAGCAAGGGATACTGCCGCAGTGTGCCACCAATTGGCTTTACCTCACGAGATTGCTCTTATTTTTCTGTCATTGTGGCTCGCCCGACAAGTTCGTTCCGCCTCACAACCGGGGACGGTAAGCCCGGGCCGACTCCGCCCGAGCCGCCCTGAGGGGCGCGGGACGCACGCTTCCCAGTTCCCTGTGGGCAGCCTCGAAATGGGCTTTCAGCGCCGGCTCCAGGGAGAGGTCGATGTAGCCCGGTACGGCGTCTCCGTACCTTTCGTGGATCTCCCGCTCCAGCTCAGTCAGGAATTGAACCATGCGCTGGTCAGTCTCTTCGACGCTTGCCGACTCAGAGCCGGGAAGAGCCGAGACGCGGGTCCTTTCTGTCGACCTCAGCTGCGCGCTCTCGGCAGCCTGCTGGGCATCGGTCACCTGCGAGCGAGTCTGAAGGGCGTCGTTCAGCTGGTCCAAAGCCACCTGCAACCGGGTTTTGTCAGCCTCGGGCAAATCGGAAGCATCCACGGCACTGACTCCTTGCAACAGCTGCGAATATTCAGGCTGTTGAGCCGCCTGGCTGGCGACATTCAGGCTGCTCGCCGAAAGGTGCAGGGCTGTGGCGAAGTTGGCGTTTAAGCCGGCAAACTCGGCGAGATCAGCGCCAAAGGTTTCCCGGTAGCGGGTCTGCATCAGCTCCAGGATTCCCGTCACTCGTTCGATTTCCCTGGCGGCCCCCTCGATGGGCGGGATGGAGTCTGGATCCAGAAGATTCTCCCGCGTGGTCACGAATGCATTTAAAGGACCCAGTGCCGGGGCTCGATACAGCGCCTCAGGAGCGGCAGCCAGACGTGGAGGTTTCCCCTGCGAGACGTTCGCGAGGTCGGGACCCAAAAGGCCCAGGAGTTGGTCCGACAAAAACTTCATGAGATCGCCACCCTGAAGCAGATCCAGCGACACCTCCGCCGCGTACTGGTAATCCTTCCCCAAGGCTCGAAAGGCGATGGCGGCCCGAAACTTCTGCTGTTGGGGGCTGATATCGGCCAATATCTCCGCCGAGCGCAGAAAGAGCAGGCTGGTGGCCGCCCGGATGGTGCTGTTGACCAGTTCCAGGATTGCACTCCCCAGGCGCCCAAAGAGCGCGACGGCAAGCTTGGCAACCTCGAGCGCCGCGGTCGCCACGCCAATGGCCGTCCAGATCCCCGCTTCGGCGACTTCGTAGGCGGCGATCTCCGCACCCTTCGCGATCGCCACGAAAACCTTCTGCCACCAGCTTGCCTGGTCGATGGCTTCTTTGCAGGCCGCTATCCGGCTGTCGAGCTCCCCAATCTCATGGCGCAGTTGATCCACCCTCCCCTGCGCGGCGTTCAAAGCAGCCTGGGCACTGGCCATGGTGGCCTTCAAGGCCTGAATCGCCTGATCGATGGACTGGGTGACCGCTGCGAGCGCTGCCAGCAACTCCGAGGTGTCGATTTGGAGTTTGAAGGCGAAGCGGGAGTGCGAATAATCGAACCAGGAAATGTCCAGTTGGAGGACGACACGGATGCCCCAAAGCACGTATTCCGTGTGCAAAGAGAGATATCGCGAGGCATAAACCACGCGCGCATCTAGCCGGAACAACCCGAGGAACTCCACGTGCCCGCTCAGGAAGAAGGTCATCTCGGTCTTGCACGCCGAAAGGCAGGCGACGCAGCTGGACTTTGCCGGATCAAGGCCGAGATAGGCATCCAGAGCGCTGATCCCCAGCAAAGAGGAGATCGCTTCTCCCGCGCTGGAATCCTTGGCAAAGGCGAACTTGCCGCAGGCAAGCCATGCCATATTCGAAAGGACCGAGGGGAGGAGACTTGCAGTGTCTTCACCGGTGAGCTCGGACAGGGTAATACCCGGGGCTCTGCGATAGACCAGGAACAGCCGCTGAAGCCCCAGGGCGGACTGCACTTCGTGGAGGGATTTTAGTATCCAGCCAAGGGAATCGGATCTGGAGGTGCCGGGATCGGTCAGGTACACGGCCAAAGCGGTGGTGGCGGAGCTGCGCAACACCCGAAGCTTCAACCGGTCGAGGTCCAGCTCGAGCCGGGTCAGGTCGTTTCGGTGCAGGACGCCAAGGTCGAAGGAAATCGAACCGATCAACTGGTCCACCAGGGCCACCAGCGCCCTGACGGGGTCGTCGGAATCCAGCAGGCCGGTGTCCACCAGGTCGATCAGGTCGGAAATCCCTTTGTCCCGGACGTGCAGCACCCCCTCCCAGGAGAGGGCGCCCTGCTCCGTCCAGACCTGGGCGTCAACGGGGCAGTCGAATAGCTTGCCCCGAAACCCTACCCCGACCTGTGGGCTGTTCACTTGGCTGAATCGATGGAGATAGCCAGCTGCTTCTTGACCTTTTCACTGGTGGTGTTCCAGACGGCGATGGTGATCCGTTCGACGTTGATCAGTTTGATTTCAGCGGGAATCAAACCGGTTGCGATCACGTCGAGCCGGAAGGCGTATTCCACCGCCGCGTCGCCGGTGGTCGGGATAGTGATGTCAGTCGCTTTTTTGCCCATCAGAGTCTTCACGTCCGAGACCAACTGGTCGACGGTCACCCCTTCATTAGGCGTGGACAAATCCTGGAACACAAAAATGTGCTTGCCGCTGTCGGTCTGCTCGAATCCGGCGTTAAGTTCCGTTCCAAGCAGCATGAATTTCACGCCCGCCATCATGTTCACGTTTGCGGTGGTCGCCATCTGGTTTCTCCGGCTTGAGGGATGAATTTGATTCCTTTAATCGCGGAAACAATACCACCACAATTGAGTTCCGCAATGCGGTTCAGGGGAATCCGACTGAAGAAATGTCCCTCCCCCTTCTCCACTTATCTCGGCTGCACCTACTCAAATAATCTGTATAATTCCCCCAGTATCTCCGGAAACCTTTTTTGACTGCCCGGCAATTGAGAGGCAAGGGAGAAAAAATCATGATCAAGGGAGTCCTTCTCGATCTTAGCGGCACGCTCCACCTGACTGACGCGGCAATCCCCGGCGCGCTTTCCGCGGTCAGCCGCCTGGTGCAAGCGGGTGTGCCCCACCGTTTCGTCACCAACACGTCCCGCAAGACCCGAAAGATGCTGCATGATGACCTGTGCGGGATGGGGTTCTCCATGCCGCAGGAGCAGATCTTCACAGGAGCCCTCGCGGTGCGGCGCTACCTGGAACTGCACCGGTTGCACCCCCATCTCCTGGTGCATCGCAACCTGGTAGCGGAGTTTGACGGACTGAACAGGGAAAACCCCGATGCCGTCGTGGTGGGATACGCCGAGGATGACTTCACCTTCCAAAACATGAACCTGGCGTTTCGCTATCTTAAGGCGGGTGCACGGCTCTTGGCGACGGGAAGGACCCGCTATTTCGAGGGGATTGATGGGCTGGTGCTGGATGCCGGCCCCTTTATCGCCGCCCTGGAATACGCGGCTGAGACCGAGGCCCTGGTGCTGGGAAAACCTTCGGCCGATTTCTTCGCGGCAGCAGCAGCGGAACTCGGACTGCTACCTGAGGAATGCATCATGGTCGGCGACGATGCCGATTCCGACGTGGCTGCCGCCGTGCGGGCGGGGCTTCGGGGGATACTCGTGGAAACGGGGAAATACCGCACAGGCGACGAGAAAAAGATTCCCGCTGGGGCTTTGCTGGCAAAAGACATCGGGGTGGCTGTAGCTGAAATACTCAAGGATTCAACCCCAGGGATCAGGTTGACTTTCTAAACTGAACCTACCTGATGACCACGCTTTTGACCCTGAGCGCGCCGTCCCTTACAGTTAAAACCCCTTTGAGTGCAGAGTCCCCCTGGCTGCTGGTGAAATCACTGCTGAAGCCCCCCTCCAGATACACGGCTTTCCCACCGTTAAGAGTAAGGTCATTGGCAAGCTCCCCGCTTTGTGCCTGAATGGTACAGGTCGCACCGGCCGCATCGTATGCCTGCTGCAGGGAGGCGTATCCGCCTCCTCCGGTTATGCGCACCAGCGGTGACACCACGAAGGTGGCGCCGATCGTCTGGTCCGTGGTCACATCAACCAGGCAATTGCCGTCGCTATAGCTGCTGCACCCGCCGCTCCAGCTATCAAAAAGGTAGCCGCCGCTCGCCGCCGCCATCAGGGTCAGCGTCGTGCCGCTGCCGAACTGTGCGGAGCAGACCCCGGAGTTGCCGCTGGCACAGGCGATCCCCTGCGGGGCGCTGTTGACGGAACCGGAGCCCGTTACGGCGACGGAAAGCCGAGGTAGCACGGTCGTGAAGAGCCAGCTCCTGGCAGGCCACAACGGGTTTCCCGCAAGGTCCTGCACTCCGGTGCCGATGCTGGCCGTGTAGCTTGCGCCGTAATCGAGAGGTGCCGCGGGAGTCAAGGTGGCGGTCTTGCTGTTTTGGTCGTAGACGATACTGGCGGGGATCAAAGACGTCCCTTTGGCCAGGGTGAAGGTTGAGGCATTAAGGGTGGTCGCATCCAGCGCGGCGCTGAACACCGCCTTGATGGCGCCATTCACAGCGACCCCGGTTGCCCCGGAAGCGGGATCCGTGGAGACGACGGAAATGACCGGCGCTGAGGTGACAAAGCTCCAGTTGAACGGCGCCACCATGGGGGTGCCGGTCAGGGCTTTGGCCCCGGTCCCGACGCTTGCGCTATAGGAGGAGCTATAGGAGAGGCGGGCCGCAGGGGTAAAGGTTGCGGTGTTACTCGCGGCATCGTAGCCAACCGACCCGGCGATGGCGTTATTGGCGGAATCCTTCACGGTGAAGGTTGCAGCGGAGATGGTGGCGGCATCCATCCCCCTGCTGAACGTCGCGCTCAGCGCCGTGGCAACCGCTGTCCCGGTTGCGCCGCCCGCAGGCACGCTGACCGTCACCGCGGGTGGGATATTGGGCGTGCCGATGAAGATGTCGTCGTACCAGGCCTGGGCATAGTCCATGTTGTAGAGGTGAAGTTTGGTCAGCGATGTTGTCGTCTGGCTTCTGAAGGCGACGTCCGCAACCTGAAGCATCCCGTTGACGTAAAAATCGTAGGTCTTGGCAACCCAGTCGATGTTTTTGAACTCGATGAAATACCAGGTGTTGGCAACGGAAGCGGTGCCCAATTGCCAGTTGTTGCCGTCGTAGACTGCCAGATTTGCACCATTGAAGGCGAAAAATATGATGCCGCGGTTGGTGTTGACGTTGTCGTCACCGATGACGAAATAGGCGCTGGCCCCTGAAGTCGTGGAGGTTTTGGCATAGAAGCCGATGTATGAGGGGGTAAGCGACGGCAGGGAATGCGAAAGGCCGTTTCGTGGCGTCACGGCATCTCCGCCTGTCTGGGTGTAGCTGAAACTACCGGCGGCGGGGTTACTGGAGCTGACGGCCCTGACATAGCTGCCGGCTTCAATCGCCCAGCTGGAAAAGTCCCCCGATTCGAACCCGTCAGAAAAGAGCGCGTCATTCGGGTTTCTCGAGATCAGGGTGACCGGGGTGCCGTGGGTCACGCCGGCGCCGCTGCCGGTAACGGTAACCGGATAGCTGCCGGACGGTGCTGCGGCGCTGGTGGTAAGCGTCATGGTGGAGCTGCCGGAACCCGGCGCGGGAAGCAGGGCGGGGCTGAAGGAGGCGGTCACCCCGTTCGGCAGGCCGGTCGCGCTGAGGGTGACGTCGCCGCTGAAGCCGCCGGAAACGGTTGTGGTGAGCGTCGTGCCGGCCGCTCCCCCGGGCGCGGGAGCCACCCAGGCGCGTACCGCCGAAAGGTAAAAATCGGCGGGCGCGGGGCCGTCCCAACTGCTGGCCAGAACGTTGGCGTCCACCGACCCCAGGCCGGTGACCAGGTCGTAGGCCGGGGCGCAGGAATTGCCTGCCAGTCCCGGAACGCTGTTGGAGCCGGCGGTGATGTCGTGGAAAGCCGCAGCTCCTCCCGAACCGTACTGGGCTGCCGCGAGCTGGTAGAAGCGGATATTGGCGTTTCCCTGGCGCTGCCCCGTTTTCTGCACGATCAGGGCCATGATTCCCGCCAGGGAGGGGGACGAGGCGGAGGTGCCTCCATAGACGGCCCAGCTCCCCTGTGACCTCACCCGGTAGCCGTCGTAGGTGGCCGCGCTGAGCGAAACGTCGGGAATGTCGCGCCTGCCGTCCGCGGGCACTCCGGTAAGCGCCTGCCAGGACGGCTTCGGGTAGATGGAGGAGGCTCCGCCCCCCGTGGACCAAAGCCCGGAGCCGCCGGCCTGGGTCGCACTCTCATTCCAGGCCGTCTCCGGGATATAGCTGAGCGCGGACGACCCGTCGGAAAGGTTGGAGGAATTCCAGTAGCTGCCGCTCCCCTCGTTGAACTGGGTTCCCCCCACCGCCACATTATAAGGGGTGGAGGCAAGCCCGTTGACCGCGAGCCCTGATCCGCTGGCGGCGCTCGGGTCGTCGCACCCGGCGGCTCCGGCGTCGCCGGTGGAGACGAAGGAGGTGATCCCCTGGGAAGCGGCCTGCTGCCAGAGGTTGTTGTAGAACGCGTTCTCCGAGGAACCCATGTCCGACTCGCAGCTTCCGAAACTGGTGCTCATGACAGGGGCCAGGTTGTTCTCCACGACGTACTGTGCCGACAGGTCGATGCCGTCGGTGCTGGAGGTCGATTTTGAAACGACGAACTTGACGGTGGCATTCTTCGCCACCGCCCCGGACCACTCGACATCCAGGTCCGCCTCGCCGTCCTCGTCGGCCCCGGTGTCCCCCGGGTCGGTGCCATTCAGCACCACCTGCGGGGCGTTGACCGGCAGGCCGAAGCTGCTGCGAAAGGCCGTCCAGTTGCTGCTGGAAGGATGAGTGCGCCCGACGATGGCGATGGTCTGGCCGGAGCCGTCGATCCCCGCGCTGTAGAGGGGAGAGACGTTGTAAATGGTGGCAAAGTCCCCCGGGGAAAGCGTGTGGTTGCCCGAAGCGGAGCTGTAGGCCGGGAGGAGCTCCCCGGGAAGGGAAAGCGGGCTCTTTTTGAGCATCGACTTGCGGGGGAAGTTGTGCAGGGTGACCACGCCGGACACCAGGCCGGAAAGCCCCCTGGGGATCTCGGGAGCGCTCGCGTTGGCGTGGCGCAGCTTGCCATGCACTTGGTAGTCGTGGATCTCGGTGCGAAAGGCCCGCTTGACGTCGGCCGCGGTTCCGGAAAAGTTGATCCAGGTTCCCGCTTTGGCCTGCTCCTGCACGGTGAAACCGTTCGAGGTGAGCCACCCCGCGACGGCGGCGATATCCTCCGGGGCGGGTCCGAACTGCCGCCCGAACTCTTCCGGCGTGAGCCAGCGGTGGTAATTCGACGAAGTGGGATCGTGCTGCTGCAGGAGTAGCTGGTCCAGCTTGACCTGGCGCTCCTGAGGGATGCGCAGCGACAAGATCATCCGCTCCATCGGCAAGCTTGAGGACGACGCTCCCCGGTCAAACTCGGGCCTGGCGAGGGGGTGGACGCTCCTGGGCTGACGGATCCGGTCATCTTCGTTGATGACGAGCGGCCCGCGGGCTGAGGCGGAGCTGACAAGGGGTACCAGCGACAAGAACAGTGCTGCAGCGGTGGCAAGGGCTCTTTTGATCATCGTTCTTTTCTCTCATCATGTAAGGAGAAGAATCCGCACCAGACAACCAAAAGGACTCCCGGATAACTATCTCAGGAAGTAACGCGGAAAGGCAAGTTAATTAGAATTAAGGCCGCCTGTTACGGCGGCGATGGCGGCGACCCATTACCTGCTCAAAGCGAAAGTGACCCTGTCCCTCCCCTTGAAGGGGAGGGAACGTGAATGGGAGGCGCCTTATTCGAAAGCGCCCCATCCCGTCGTGCCGGCGCTTTATCAACGCAATAATTCTGTTGGCAAGCCCTTTGCGCTTCGACTCCGCTCAGCGAGCGATCGGTCCCTGAGCGGAGTCGAAGGGCCTTGGAGCTACTTAGGAGCAACCAACCCCAAACGGACGGAATTATCGCGGTGTAAGGAGCTTTCCCCCTCCCTGACCCTCCCCCTCCGGGAGAGGGGACTTTCCGACTTCCCCTCGACGAGGGTACGAGGAAAAGAAGGAGAGCGCCGGGATAAATTCCGAATCCTCCGGTCTACTCTCCAACCGGGTAGTACCTCCGCTCTTCTCCCGGGTCAAGCCTCAGCGCTTCGGCGTCGTCGGCAATTTTCACCAGTGCCGCCGCTATTTTTCTCAATTGCTGTGGGACAAGCTGCAGATCACAAAAGGCGAGAGGGGATTGCAGGAAAGTCACCAGCGGTTCATTACGGCCCGAGAGCCCGAAGGATACCTCTATCGGTTTCAAGGTCCGTCTCCTTTCTCCTTCAGGGGGTAAAGCGCCCTCGTCCACGGCCTGCTTCGCTTCGCTGTTTTCCGGCTGTATCGTCATGGTGGTCCTCCTTTGGAAGTTGCTTGCGTTTTTTAGCTGCGGCGACGATCCGGCGCTCCGAGCCCGGCTGTCCACGTGGGGCCAGAGCAGTCCCGAGCCCGCAAAGCGAAGCTTCGGGCAGCTGCGCCCCGGGGAAAAAGATATTCACCAAACCAGCAAAACGCTCCGATTGCCCCGCTCGTGCCGCCTGGTGGAGAGATGACTGCGCCCCAGATCGGACTGCAGCAGCTCGAAGGGCCTGAGGAAGTCGCGACGATCCGTTCTCGCCAAGGTCGTGAGGCCAGGCAGGCGGCGCAGATGCTCGATGGTCAGCGTTCCGACCCAAACCGGGCGCGGCGGCAATCCGGAGTCGGGCTGCACCCGGTACGCGGCCTGCCAAAGGCGCAACACTACACGTTCTTTCGGGTTGACCACTTTTACCAGGATACCTTCCTGCGCCTTCCCATGATCGAACTTTGACACCACCGGTAACTCCCCGACCGGCGTCTGTGGCAAGAGCCACAACAGCAGTGGCTTCCAGCCCCAGGGCTGGGGAGATTGCCAGCCGGTCTCGGCCAGGGTCCGCGCCAGTTCGGCCGCGGTCCCCGCCCACTGAACCGTAAAGGGTTCCTCCAGATCTCCGTCGACTTCGCTTCTGGCCACCGGCAGGCGTCCCCACCCGTCAGTTTGCCAGTCAGGGAGCAACTCGGCAGTTACGACAGGACGGTCGCGGTAGTATTTCACCTCGTCGGCATTGCCCCAGCCGAGAGACACAACGCTCGCCGCTCCGAGCGTTGCAACTACCAGCAGCACTGCCGGCACCAGAGCGATCCGTTCCCCTTTGACGTGGTTCATATGAGCAATGCTCAACAGCGCCACCCAGAACAGTCCGAGGCTGAGACTGCCAAGGACATCGGCCAACCAAGGCGCACCAAGGTAAAGATGGGAAAAGGAAATAAGCACGATGAGGAAGGCAGCGACAACCGTGATGGCACTCTTTAATCGGAGCGATTTCCCGTTCGCCAGCAAATACGCCAGGAAACCGTACATGACGACACTGAATATCGCGTGCCCGCCCGGGAAGGAGAACTGCTCTGCCACGGTGGGGATGTTATGCGGTCGCGCGCGCCCCAGCGTGAGCCGCAACACCCAAACGAGCGCTTCGGCAAAGCCGGCGGCCGCCAACCAGTATCCCAGGGTTTTCCAGTAGCGCCGGTAGGCGAAATAAAGCACTGTCGTGCCGATGATCGCGCAGGTGCTGAAAGTCCCGCCCAGTCCTGTGAGGCCCACCATTACCTGGTCCAGCCATGGCGACCTGAGACTCTGCAATAATGCCAAAACCGAGCTGTCCAGACGCAGCAAAGGGTCATTGGAAACGACATCCTGGACGATGACCAGAAAGAGCCACCCCCCGGTTATCAGCAACAGTGCGGCCGTGAGAAGTGAACCGGATTCGGGCCTGGCGGTGTCGAAAAGTGCTCCCAAAAGGTTGGCAACAGGCCCCCGCCGTCGACGCGCGGCGGAGACGATCCGGTCGCGCAGCCACCCGAGAAAGTACGATCCGTGGCGCAACGCTTGGCGCAGCGCACAGAAAACGAGCCAAGAAAACGCCGCGAACACGAACAGGACCACCACCAGACGCGAACTGACCGCCCCCGCCACCTGAAGGGACGCGCCAAAGAGGACCCCGGGCAAAATATGCGCCAGGGACCACGCCAGGGCCGACGCCAGGTTCATCCAATAGAAAAGGACCGGCCGCATGCCCGACATGCCGGCAATAACCGGGACAATCGCGCGCACGGGCGTGAGAAAGCGGCCGAAGAACACGCTTTTGCCGCCATTGGCTACGAAATAAGCCCTGCCGCGATCAAATAAGGTCCGATAGTTCCTGAGCGGCCAGACCGTAAGCAATCGTTCATGGTAGTGATGCCCGAGCCAATAGCTGAGGCCGTCCCCCAGGACCGCGCCCGCCATCGAGGCGAGTATCGTCCACCAGGGGTTCAGTACATTGAGGCCCACCAGCACGCCGCCGATGAAAACGATGGAACTGCCGGGGATGACCGTGCCGATCAGCGCCAGCGCCTCCAGGGCCGCGGCCAGGAAAACCGCCGCAAGCGCGACAGTCGAGTGCACCGAGAAATAGACGATCAATTCCTGCAGGTGTGATTCCATAAGCCCCTTATTTGCCTGCGATCAGTCAGAAGAACGCTCTTACCCCATATCCAGGAGCTTTCCATCGCCGTGAAACTGTCACCGCAGCAGCGTTTGACCACCGAGATAGTGTGCGACTAACGTGCCAGTGAATATTTGCAGGTTAGGCAGCAAATTAACAGGGTAGTACGGGCGAAATACGGAAAGATGCTCCAGTTGGCGCGGAAGAACTGTCACCCAGCCCGTCAGCAATGACACAACTGTCGTATATGATGGGTTCCCTCTGGGGCATGTTCGCGATTCACCCCGAACGCTCCCATGGTCAATTCCGGCGACAGCCTCACTCCCACAGTAATCACTTTAACACTTCGGACCATTAATCGCTTCGTTCGCGCGAGGGAAAAGCTGGTGAGCGCGATCATCCACGACCGCTGGTCCTTTTATCCGGCGCTGGGAGGGCAGTTTTTGTCTGGCGGGGGAAAGGGGAAGTACTACGGGTCAACCGGCGGCCAACGCAAGTTGGACCCAGCGTTTGACCTGCTGGCGCCCCAATATCGAAAAGGCGTTTCGTACAGTTTCGATCTTGTCCAGGGTACAGCTGCCAATTGAGTTGACCAGCATCAGCAGGTTCCTGGTAAGACCAGCATTGTGACTGAAGAGCTGCTCGATCTCCACCAGTTCGGCGTCCTCATCGAGCAGCAGCATGAGGTTCATCAGGGAAGAGCCGGGGTCGGCGAGGCGTTTCTGCTCCATAATCGACGGTTTGGCAAAGTAATAGCCCTGAAACAGGTCAAAGCCGAGGTTAAGGCAATGGCTGTACTGCTCCTGAGTCTCGACCTTCTCCGCCAGCAGTTGCAGCGGATAGCGGCTGAATTGCTTTACCATCTCTTCCAGACCCTCTACAGGACTCTGAATAAGATCGACCTTCACTATTTCGGCGATCTGGTAGAGTTCATAATATGCCGGGTCGTAGGCGTGGTCGTCAAGAGCGAGGGTGAATCCGTTTTCTTTCAGATGGTGGCAGCGTTGGATCAAATTGGGGGTAACGGTGAGGGTTTCCAGTAGTTCGAGAACTATTTGGCCCTTGGGCAGAATGTTCAGTGAGTCATTCATCAGTAAATCAAGCTCAAAGTTCAGGAACCCTTTGTGGTCACCCAGGATATTTTCAAGCCCGAAACCGGCCAGGGTGTTGACTATCACGCTTGCGGTTGCCTGGGAAGCGTCCTCTACGCAGGCGGTTTGCGAACCGGCCGAACGAAAGAGCAGTTCGTATGCCACGACTTCTTCGCTGCGATTCAGTATTGGTTGTCTCCCAATCTGATATTTTCCGCCCTGTTTTATGGACCTGGTATTTTTCCATTCCGAAGTTTTCATGGCGCACCTCGTGGCGAAGTTCCCGCAACGACTTTTTTGATAGAGTCCTGAAAGATTATTGGCACTCTCAGGTTATGATGACGTACTTGTTATTCAAAGAGCTTAGGACATTGACTCTCTACTTACAGTCATAATGCAGCAACAAGCATGCCATCAACTCGCACTGTTCTTGTCCTTGATTTTTCTGACCAGTAAACGGTACTGCGCCGCCGGCCTCCTCCGATCGCATAAAAAAATACTTGCAATAATTCAGATGTCTATATATATTTAAGCTCAACTTTGCATGACGGAGGGATTTATGTCTAAATATATTATCGTTGGAGGGGTTGCGGCTGGCATGTCGGCTGCCGCACGACTGAGACGTCTCGAAGAAAGTGCTGAAATCGTAGTGTTCGAAAAAGGGGGCGAGGTTTCTTACGCCAACTGTGGCCTTCCCTATTACATCGGCGACGTGATTACCGAGCGGGATAACCTACTGCTGCAGACCCCGGAATCCTTCAAGCGACGCTTCAACGTGGAGGTGCGGATCCGCCATGAGGTGCTTTCCGTCGATACAGTCGGGAAATCCGTTCGCGTGAGGGATCTGGCAACGGGCAGGGAGTTCGAGGAATCCTACGACGGGCTGCTGCTGGCGCCGGGCGGGTCTCCGGTCAAGCCGCCCATCCCGGGGGCTGACCACCCGGCGGCGCGCACCCTTTGGACCATTCCCGACACGGACGCGATCCGGGCCGCCGTCGATAAAGGGGGCGTCAAAACCGCGCTCCTGGTGGGCGCCGGCTTCATCGGGCTGGAAATGGCGGAGAACCTCCACGCCCGCGGCATCCGGGTGATCGTGGTCGAGATGGCCAACCAGGCGATGAGCCCGCTCGACTTCGAAATGGCTGCATTGGTGCATCGCGAACTGCGCGCCAGGGTGATCGAGCTGCACCTGGAGGACGCCGTCACGGCCCTGGAACCTTCCGGGCCCGGTTCGCTGACCGCCAGACTGAAAAGCGGCCTGTCGATCCGCGCCGACCTGGTCATGCTCTCCATCGGTGTCAAGCCGAACACAGGCTTTCTGGCCGGTTCGGGGATCGCGCTCTCCCCGCGCGGGCACATCGTCGTGGATGAGCAGCTCAGGACCAGCGCCGAGCAGGTCTACGCGGCCGGTGACGCAATTGAGGTAGTGAACCCGATATCAGGCAAAAAGACGGCCATACCGCTCGCCGGCCCGGCGAACAAGCAGGGTCGCATCGCCGCCGGTAACCTGAGCGGCAAGGCCCCCGGCAGCTACCAGGGAACGCTCGGAACCGCCATCGCCAAGGTTTTCGACCTGGACGTCGGCATGACGGGCGCCACCGACAAGTTCTGCAAGGCCGAAGGGATCCCCTTTCAATCGGTCATCGTCCACCCCAACGACCACGCCGGGTACTATCCGGGCGCCACAGCGCTGACCTTGAAGCTCACCTTCTCGCCGGAGACGCGCCGGGTGCTGGGAGCCCAGGCGGTCGGTTACTCCGGCGTCGACAAGCGTATCGACGTCATCGCGACGGCCATCATGGGTGCCATGACGGTTGACGACCTTACCGAATTCGAGCATGCCTACGCCCCGCCCTACTCCTCGGCCAAGGACCCGGTCAACATGGCCGGGTTCACGGCCCAAAACGTACTCGACGGCCTGGTGCAAAGCACCACCTGGGATGCAGTGCAGGCGGCCACGCTGCAGCAAGCCGGCGCGGCGCAGCAGTTGCTGCTCGACGTGCGCACGCCCGAAGAGTTCGCCACCGGCAGCATAGCGGGGGCCGTGAACATACCGCTCGACAGCTTGAGGGAGCGCATTGGCGAGGTACCGGCCGATCGGAAGGTTATCGTCTTTTGCAAGGTCGGGCTGCGCGGCTATATCGCCTGCCGCATCCTGAGCGCCAAGGGGATCAGCGACTGCGCCAATCTCTCCGGCGGATACGAGACCTACCTGCTAGCAACAACGCCGCACCTGAACAAGACCGGGATTCCTTCTGACAGTCAAGGAGCCGTCCCAATCCATCAACAAGTCAGTGTAGCCAGCCAGGAATCGGGTTTAACCAGTCAAGGCGCCAGTTTGACCAGTCAGGGAGCCGGTGCAGTCATGCCCGGGGCGGGCCTTGAACTCGCCAAGACCATCAAGGTAGACGCCTGCGGGCTGCAGTGTCCCGGCCCCATCCTGCGGCTCAAGCAGGAGATGGACAGGCTTTCCAGCGGGGAGCTGCTCTCCATCAAAGCAAGCGACCCCGGGTTCTATGTCGACGCACCTTCCTGGGCCAGATCAACGGGGAATCTCCTGAAAGAGATCAGCATCGACAAGGGGATCGTGACCGCGGTCATCGAAAAAGGCGGGGAGTTGCAGGTACTGGTGCCGACCGGCGGCAACGACAAGACAATGGTGGTTTTCTCCGGCGACCTGGATAAGACCATCGCCAGTTTCATCATTGCCAACGGCGCTCTGGCCATGGGACGCAAGGTGACCATGTTCTTCACCTTCTGGGGGCTGAACGCCCTGCGCAAGCCTCAGAAGGTTTCGGGGCTCGGCAAGAACCTGATCGAGGCGGCTTTCGGCATGATGATGCCGCGCGGCAGCCAGAAGATGAGTCTTTCGCGCATGAGCATGGGCGGCATCGGCGGGGTGCTGATCCGAGGCATCATGAAGAGCAAGAACGTGCCGGCGCTGGAAGAGATGATGGCGAGCGCCATTCAGGGTGGTGCGAGGATCGTGGCCTGTCAGATGTCCATGGAGCTCATGGGGATCCGGCGGGAGGAATTGATCGACGGCGTCGAGATTGGTGGCGTGGCCTCCTATCTGGAGGCTTCGGAGCAGGCCGACAACAACCTTTTTATCTAGACTTTAACCGCGTCAATCACAGACATCAGAGTATCAATCATAGACATAACCGTAGGATGACGGTGAACGAAGTGAACCGCATCGTTTAAAGCGGTATCAATCATAGACATCACCGGCATCCTACAAGGTCTTGTCTCGTGGGCCATCCGGTCTGGCTCCCGCATCCGAGAATCGCCGGTCGCCCTTTACTTTTTCAGAAGTCCCCCCTCCCCCACTCACCTGCTCATCCCCCAGCGCTGCACGGTGTGTCGCTCAACCATGCGAAAAAGGCTGTCCATGGCAACCCCGATGGCGATGACCGTCAGGAGCCCGGCAAAGACGCGGGCGATCTCCAGCTGGTTCTTGTTTTCATAGATGTACCAACCAATCCCGCCCGAACCGGAACTGACACCGAAGACCAGTTCGGCGGCGATCAGGGTGCGCCAGGCAAAGGCCCAGCCGTTCTTGAGTCCTGTCAGGATGGCGGGGAACGCGGCCGGTATCAGAATGCGCAGCACGTAGCGCCAACCGGTGAGCCCGTAATTGCGCCCAACCATACGCGTCGTGGCACTCACCGAGGCAAACCCCGAATGGGTATTGAGCGCCACCGGCCAGAGCACGGCGTGGACCAGGACGAAGGTTATGCTGCCGCTCCCAAGGCCAAACCAGAGGAGGGCCAGCGGCAGCAGGGCTATGGCGGGGAGCGGGTTGAACATGGCCGTCAGCACCTCCAAAAGATCGTTGCCCAAGCGGCTTCCGGTGGCGATCGCTGCCAACAGCGTCGCCAGCAGTATGCCGAGCAGGTATCCGCTCAAAAGGACCCTGAGGGAGACGGCAACCCGGTCGGGCAACTCGCCATGAATCAGGGAATCCCAGAGTGCTTGCGCCGTGGCGCTGAAGGAGGGAAATACCAGGGGGTTGGCGACCCGCGCGGAGTAGCACTGCCAAAGGACTACGAGCAGAGCGACCAGCACCAGCTTGCGCAGCGCCGACTCCCCCCAGAGCCGCTCGGCCAGGGAGAGCGGCCGGACCAGTTCTCCGACCGGTAGCGCCGGCGGGGACTCCTTCCCGGGTAATTGGTGTGCAAGAGCCGGCAGGACTGCAGTTTGGTGGTCCATGGTAGCTAACCTCTCAGATGACATAATCGCCGGTATCCTTGAAAAGCGCCCGGTGGATGGTATCGCGCAGTTCGCCGCAGCGGCCGTGAAAACGGTTGGCGGGATCGTCCAGATCAACTTCCATGATTTCCCGCACCTGGCCCGGATGGGGGGAGAGCAGCACGACCCGGTTACCGAGCAGGATCGCCTCCTCGATGGAGTGGGTCACGAAGAGCATGGTGAAGCGGGACTCGTCCCAGAGTTCCAAGAGCTCCTGCTGCATGCGCTGCCGGGTCAGCGCGTCCAGCGCCGCAAAGGGCTCGTCCATCAGGACGACCGCCGGCTTCATCGCGAGGCAGCGGGCGATGGCCACCCGCTGTTTCATGCCGCCGGACAGGGTGTGCGGGTAGGCGTCGGCAAATTTTTCCAGTCGCACCTTTTTGATGTAGATCCCGGCCTGTTCGTCCGCCTCCCGTTTCCCGCAACTGCCGCTGGCGGTCAGGGCAAAGGCGACGTTCTGGCGCACGGTCAGCCAGGGGAGCAGCTGATCCGCTTCCTGAAAGACCATGACCCGGTCCGGGCCCGGGCCGCTGACCCGCACCCCGTCCAAGGTGATAACGCCGGCGACCGGCGCCAGGTAGCCACCCACCGCCTTCAGGAGGGTCGACTTGCCGCACCCCGAAGGTCCCAGGAGAACCAGGCGATCGGATCGGTCGGCTTGAAAGTCCACCTGCCAGGTTGCTGTCACCAGGCTTTCGCGGGTCTTGTACTGCAAGGTGACCCCCTCGACCTTCAAGAGTGAAGCAGCAGTTGCCGTGGCCATGGCTAGCTCCCCTTCTTGGCATGTACACTGGGAAAGAAGAGCTCCCTCCAGTCCTTGGGGCGGTTTTTCAGGGTGCCCGTCTGGTACATGAAATCGGAGAATTTGGTGATATTGAGCGGCGTCGTGGTGTAGCTGACCGGCTCCTTCGTCAAATAGCCGTACACATCGGCGACCGGCTCTCTGGTCTTCGAGGCCTTGACGTATATTTCGGCCGCCGCGTGTTTATCCTTGTTGATGATGGCGACCGCTTCCTCGAGGGCAGCAAGGACCGCGGCATAGGTCTTGGGATTGGCGTCATGGAAGGCCTTGGTCGCCCAGACCATGTCGAAGGTGTGGGGGCCGCCCAGCACGTCGAAGGAGTTGAGGACGGTATGGATTTTGGGATCCTTCAGTTCCTGGAACATGAAGGGGGGGCTCCCCAGGTGCCCGGTCAGCTCCGACTTACCGGAGACTAGCGCCACCAGGGCGTCCGGGTGTTTCATGGAAACGGTCAGCCGGTCCAGCTTGCCGTAGTTTTTCTCACCGTACAGCTTGGCCGCGGCCATCTGCAGGGCGACCGCCTGGATCGAGACCTTGACCGCAGGCAGGGCGATGCGGTCCTTGTCGGTCAGGTCCCTGATGCTGCGCACCGCCGGGTTGTTCGAATTGAGGTAGATCGGGATGCTGTCGAGTGCGGCAACCCCCTTGACCCCGCCCCTGGTTTTGTCCCAGATGGTAAGAAGCGGCGCCACGCCGCCGGAGGCGTAATCGACGCTTCCGGAAAGTAGCGCGTCGTTCATGACTGCGCCGGAGCCGAAGGTCGCCCAGCTCACCTTGAGCTCCCCGAGGCCCGCCTTCCTGGCATGCTTCTCGATAAGCTTGTATTCCTCCATGACGACCAGCGGGAGGTAGCTCAACCCGTACTGCTTGGAAAGCCGGACCTCCTTCACCTCGGCGCGGGCGGCGCCTGCGAAGGGGAGCAGCAGGATCAGGGCGGCCAGCAGCGCGGCGCCGAGTTTTGAAAGTCGGTCCTTAAGCATAGTTTTCTCCTTGTGTGCTAGGTTATTAGGGCTTGCATACTTCTGCCTCAACTATCCAAACTCCCCCTCGCCCTTCGGGAGAGGGTCGGGGTGAGGGGAGCTTGGTATCGAGATTGGGAGAGCATCAACCAGTCCGTGTGTGCACGGGATTACCCGGTTACCGTCTTACTCGCTTACCGGATGGACCAAAAGACGGTCCAGGTGCACGGAAAACGGGAAGCGTTCCTCCTCTTCCAGCTTGCGCACCGCATAGGTTTCGTTCACGGCCTCTTCCGGCTCGATGAGCCAGACCGTCGCCAGATCGGCGTCTCCCAACTGCGCCCGCACCTGTTGATAATAGCCGCGAAAGACCGGGCCGCTGATGAGTGCCTTGACCGGCCTCCCGGCTATGACGTAACTGCTGCCATCGGCCGCCACCAGGGTGATACTGACCTGTTTGTCGAACCAGAGGCTGCGCAGCAGGTTGCGGTTGGTGGCCGACTTTTCCAGCAACTCCAGGTGCACCAATTGTCCGCCCTCCCCCGCATGCAGGAACGGGCTGGCGACGGCATACGGTTTTCCCAACTCATCGGTGGTGGCGACCAGGCGGGTCGTGGCCGGCTGATCCAGCAGCCGCCGGATTGCCGCGTTAAGCTTCGACATGGGTTTCTCCTTTCAGTACGGCAGCAGACGCGACAGGTCGCTATCGGGATGGTTGCCGCAGTGACGGTAATCGTCGTAGCCGATAGGGAGCCGGTATTTGACCCTCAGCTCGTGCAGCCCCTGCGCCAGGCGGATGTAGTAGTCAAGTGAGGCATTTTTCTGATTTCCCAGCTTCGTGCCGGGACGCGGCGACCAGACGATGAATACCGTCCCCACCCCCTGGCTCGCCAGGTCCTCCGCCTCCTCCAGCACCCGCGCCAGCGCTTCGTCCTCGCTGCGGAAGCCGTGGGGCCCGGCCAGCTCGATCCCGGCAACGATGCCAGTATTGACGCGTCCGGGTCCGAAGATGCCGACGGCGGCCACCAAACGGCGCTTCCACTCCCGGTATCCGATCCACTCCGCCTTTCCCGGGCAGTGCCGGTTGAAAAGCTCTTCGTTCAGCACCTCGATGTCAGCCGTGTAGCTCATCAGACCGGTCTCGTCGTAGAGACGCTGCAGCTGGCGTTCGTTGAACGCGGTGCCGATCATCTGGCTCGGGTATTTTTTGTCCCTGAAATGCTTTCCCACCTCGCCGAGAATCTCGATGTAGTAATCCACCTCATCGTCGAAGGGTTCGCGTCCCGAGGTGATGGAGCCGGAGGTGAGAAACACCGCCGAGAACCTTCCCGGCTCGCGCAGTGCCTCCCCCACCACCTCGCCGACCTCGACGGGGTTGAGCCGGGCCGGAATCTGCAGCTCCTCCTTCCCCTTTTTCAACTGGCAGACGATATCGCAAAAGGTGCAGCCGTTGCCGTTATTCCAGAAGGTGCAATAGCGGTAGGGAAAGATGTTGAGCCGTTGCGGGCGGGCGCTGGCGATGTTTTTCATCGGTATCCCCGAGGAACTGGTCCGGGCATAAAAGTCGGGGGCGGGCCAGTAATCGACCTCCTCGAGCGGCTCGCCGGCATCCACCAGCCAGAGCTTGCCGTCGATCAGGTCGACGGTGTAAGGGTTTTCTTCCAGGGGGGTCGGGGTTGTGATGATGGAAGTCCCGTCCCTGAGCAGGAGGGATTCAGGCCGGGCCTCAAGCTGCCCGTCCCGGGCGCCGAAGATGTGGGTGCCGGTCACCTGATGCAGTTTCTCGTCGAGGACCCCCAGCGCCGCCTCGGAGTAGAATACACCCCGGCGCTGGACATCGGTCTTGATGATGATCAGGCGGGGCACCTCGGGGTAGCGCGCCACGACATCCTGAAGGGTGTCCGGCGTGGTCTTTCGTGCAGCTGTTTCTGCCATTGGTTCCACTCCTTGGGTCAGGTCATGGTTGATCGGGGAACAAAAAAAAGGCCATGCCAACCGGACGCTTGCGCGACGGGTCAGCATGGCCTCCAGTTTTTCTGGTCAGCCGTTATTCAGTTGTAAACGCACCCGACCTGGGTCGCGCGCGCTGAAACACTATCATTCCTATAGAGTAACTATCTACACTTATCGACCGCCGGTGTCAAGCAGTATTTACCGGCAGAGTGGCTCCGCGCTAAACTGCTTCCCACAGGTCTCTCGGCTCCACGGCAAACCTGGAAGGAAATCGCAGGCTACCCGTTCGACACCAGCAGCGGCCCGTCCAGCACGCGGCGCACGGTTTTCATCAGATCGTGGGGCGAGACCGGCTTGGTGATAAGAAAGCTCCCGTCGTCCAGGGACACCTTGTGCTGCACCAGGTCGGGGGCATATCCGGAGGCGAAAATGGTCTTCACCCCGGCTTTCAGCTTCCGGATCACGTCGGACGCCTCTTTGCCGTTCATCTTTGGCATGATCATATCAAAGAGCAGCAACTCGATGCTGTCGGCGTGCTCCTTGAATTTCATCACGGCCTGCTCCCCATCGACTGCGACGATGACCCGGTAGCCGGCTCCGCTCAAAACGTTCGTTAAAAGCTCCCGCACCTGGTCATTGTCCTCCGCCAAAAGGATCGTTTCGCTACCGCGTGCCAGGGCCATCTCCCGCACCATCGCCAGCTCGGGAACCGCCGCGGGTTCGCGGCTGAGCGGCAGGTAGATCCTGAAGGTGCTCCCCTGGCCGGGCTCGGAGTAGACGGTGATGAACCCGTCATGCTGCTTCACAATTCCGTAGACGACAGAAAGGCCGAGACCGGTCCCCTTCCCCACCTCCTTGGTGGAAAAAAACGGCTCGAAGATGCGCCGCACCGTTTCCTGATCCATCCCGGCGCCGTTGTCCGAGACACTCAAAAGCGCATAGGCCCCGGGCCGGCCGCATCCGTTGAGCGCGGCGAACTCCTCGGGAAGCTCAACCTGTTCGGTGCGCAGCGAGAACACCCCCCCTTTTGGCAGGGCGTCCCGGGAGTTCACCGCCAGATTCATGAGCACCTGCTCCAACTGGTTCTGATCGGCAAGCACCGGCAGAGAGACCCCGTGGGGATCCTGCTTCAGCGTGATGTCCTCGCCGATGATGCGCTGCAGGAACCCCTCCATCTTGCCGACCACCTGCCGCAAGTCGATGTGATGCCGCTCGCTTTGCTGCTTGCGGCTGAAAAGGAGCAACTCCTTGGTCAAATGGGCCGCGCGCTCCGCCGCCTCCATGATCCCGGTCAGGTTGCAGCGCCTGGGGTCGTCCTCGGCCATCTGCAGCAGGGTGATCTGGCCCAGGCCGGAGATGACGGTCAGGATGTTGTTGAAGTCGTGCGCCACGCCGCCGGCCAGGGTTCCGACCGATTCCATCTTCTGGGCGTGGAGATACTGGGTTTCCATCTTTTTCTGCTCGGTGATATCGCGCTTCAGCGCGATGACCTTGGCGACCTCGCCCTGCTTGTCCAGAAGCGGCACGGTCCGGACATCCCAGATCCGGCCGTCGGCCCCGGTAACTGTCTCTTCCATCGGGAGTCCGGACTGGAAACAGCGCGTTACCGTGCAGGGCGCGCAGGAGGCGGAGCCGTCGCTCCAAAGGGAGTGGCAATCCGTGACGGGTAGCTCTCCCGCCTCCCCGCCCGCATTCACGACACTGGCCCGGTTGGCCCAGAGCACCCGCTTCTCCCGGTCCAGCAGCATCAGGGAGTCGGGGATCGCGTCGAGAAGCCCGTTGAATTCCTGGGTCAGGCGGCGGAATTCGGCTTCGCTCGCGTTCAGCTCGGCCTGCTTTTGCACCTTCTCGAGGACAGCCGGCAACTGCAGCAGGTATCCCTCGCGCTTCACCAGGTAGTCGTCCACACCGAGGCGCAGGGCCTGCACCGCGATCTCCTCGGTCCCCTGGCCGGTTACCAGCACGATCGGAATGACCAGGCCGCGCTCCTGGCGCACGGCCTTCACGACCTCCAGCGCGTTGAGTCCGGTGAGTCGGTAATCAAGCAGCAGCAGATCAAACTCGGGCGGCGCTCCCCCGGGGCCAAGTGGCAAAAGCGCCAGCACCTCGGACCCGCTGCCGGCACCCTCCAGGCGAATATAGGGGGCGTACCTGGCGAGATGGCGCCGGGTAAGGTCGATATCGAACCGGTTGGCCTCGCCGTAGAGCACCCGGAGCGGCTTGGCCCGGCGCTTGCGGCGCGTCTGGAAGCTGGCATGGGCCGCGTACAGCAGGTGGGCGAGGTTGCCGGCACTCTCGGAGCGCTTCACCAGGTAATCGTCCGCCCCCGCCATCAGCGCGGCGACTGCCGCTTCCTGGTCGCCGGCACCGGTGATGATCACCACCGCCAGCGGCAACTCGCGCTCGCGGACCCGGGCCAGGAGCTCCAGGCCGCTGCCGTCGGGGAGCTGCAGATCGGTCAGGATCAGGTCGAAAGGGGGACGCTCCCCTGCCACGGACTCCAGGGCCGCAACCAGGGTCGTAACGACCTTCAATTCGAGCTCCGGGGCCTGGAGGATCAGTGCCCGCCGGGTCAGATCGGCGTCGAGAGGGTTATCCTCCAGATAGAGCACACGCAGGGTTGGTGTCGCAATTATCATTGGCTACTTCCTTTGACCTGATACCGGGTCCAACGTGAACTTTCGCACCTTCTAATAGCCGGCAACCCCGCACACCAGGGCGTTTGGTCCACGAACCGTCGCCGTCCTGCCCCATCCCCACCCTGTCCCTCCTTCGCCAAGGCTACGGCGGACAAGCCCTCCCCTTGAAGGGGAGGGAACGTTAAAGGTAGTGAACTCACTCCGATGCACCCAAATCTGCCCCGAGCGGCGCTATCCCCCCTGTGAAACAGGGGGGAAGGCTCGCGAAGCGAGGGGGGTCTTTCGCCCAGGGGAAACACCCCCCTGCCTCTCTACGTTCGGCTTCCCCCCTATTCCATAGGGGGGACAAAACTCCACTGGTGCTGCTACCCGCCCCCCCTTTTTCAGCGAGGCGGATGATTGGTGACGCACCAGTACAGCTCGATCTGGTCCGCCACATCGAGGAACTTCTCGAAGTTCACCGGCTTCACGATGTAGGAGTTGGCCCCCAGGGTGTAGGCGGTCGCGATGTCCTGGTCCTCCGCCGACGAGGTGAGCACCACGACGGGAATGGCACGGCTGATGGGATTCTCCTTCAATCTGGCCAGTACCTCCAGGCCGTGGACCCGGGGGAGCTTCAGGTCCAGCATGATGACGAGCGGCAGCGGCTCCCCCGCCTCCCAGCGTGCCAGCCAAGCGAGCGCTTCCTCGCCGTCGCGCGCCACGTTGATCGGATTGCTGAACTTGCGCCGGGCAAAGGCGCGCAGGGTGAGGTCGACGTCGATCGGGTTGTCCTCTACCAGTAGTACCGGGTGATTGAAGCTTGTCATAGGGGAATCTCCAGGAAAAAAGTGGCACCCGCACCGGGCGAGCTTTCGGCCCACACCCTCCCCTCCATGCGCTGCATGGCCTTACGCACCAGGGCGAGACCGACGCCGGTTCCGGGGTAGTCCTCGGCCCGCTGCAGGCGCTGAAAGATATCGAAGATGCGGTCGTGGAACTTCATGTCGAAGCCGATGCCATTGTCGCAGACCGAGAGGATGACCTTGCCCGCTTCGGCGCGGGCGGCGATCTGAACGGCAGGCGCCGCGGCCTTGCGGCTGAACTTGAGCGCGTTTTCCAAAAGGTTGCGCAGTACCAGGGCGAGCCCGTCGCGGTCGGCGCGCACCCGGAGCTGCGGCAGCTCCAGCTGCAGCTCGACCCCCTCGCGCCGGAACTCCGCCGAGCGCTCGGCTACGACCGCCTGCACCAGACCGGAGAGGTCGAGGCTGACGCTTTGCAGCGCGCGCCGCTCCATGCGCGAGTAGTTCAGCAGGTCCTCGATCAGCTGGTGCATCTGGGCGGCGGAGGAGCGGATGTTATGAATGAAGAGACGCCCGTCGTCGTCGAGGCGGTCGCGGTAATCCTTCTCCAGCAACTGGCTATAGCCGTCGATGCCGCGCAGGGGCGCCTTCAGGTCGTGGGAGACCGAATAGGAGAAGCTTTCCAGCTCCTTGTTCACGCTCTCCAGCTGCAGGGTGCGTTCGGCGACCCGCTGCTCCAGTTCCTCGTTAAGCCGGCACAGTTCCTCCCCGGACTGCTTGCGCTCGGCGATATCCTCGACAACCGAGACGAAATAGGCCGGCGCCCCGGAGGGTTCCCGCACCAGCCCGACCGTCAGGTTGATCCAGACCAGGCTCCGGTCCTTGCGCAGGCAGCGCTTTTCCATCGAGTAAGAGTCGACGATCCCCGCCAGCAGTCGTCCGGCACTCTCCAGGTCGGCGCCCAGGTCGTCGGGGTGGGTGATTTCCTGGAAGCTGAGGCCGAGCAACTCCTCGGGGGAATAGCCGACGATATCGCACAGGCGCTGGTTCACCCGGACCCAGCGGCCGTCGAGGCCTACCTGCGCCATGCCGACCGCGGCCTGATGGAAGCTGGCCCGAAAGGCGCTCTCGCTCTCGGCAAGCGCATGCTCGGCAAGCTTTCGCTCGGTGATCTCCTCGGAATAGATCGCGATACCCTCGGTAACCGGCTGGATGATGAGCCGGAACCACCCCCGGTGGCCGTCGGGAAAGATGAACTCGGTCTCCAGGTTGTGCGCCGTCCTGTCGGCCATGCAGGACTGCTCCAGCGCGAAGACGCGGGTTTCCGTGATGCCGGGCCAACTCTCCATGACGGTCTTTCCCAAAAGCTCCCCGCCCGGGCGCCGGTTGTGCCGGTCCGCGCTCCGGTTCAGGTAGAGGTAGCGCCAGTCGAAGCCGACGATCTGGCACCCCTCGATCATGGAGTCGAGCGTCTGGCGGTACTTGGCCTCGCTGCCCTGCAGCGCGTCGATGGTCTGCGCCAGGTCGGCGGTGCGCTCGCGGATCCTCTCCTCCAGATGGAGCTTGGCGGAGTTGACCTCTGCCAGAGCCCCGGCTGCCGCCTGGTTGGCCTTTCTCAGGCGCTCGTGAGTGAGGCAGAAGAGCACCCCCATGCCGGCGAAAATGGCAATCGAGACGGCGGAAGTCGGGCGCTCCAGTACGAAGGAGAATCGGGTAGGGATGAAAAACCACCAGACCAGAAGCGTCGAGGTGGCTGTCGCCAGCAACCCTGCGCGCTGGCCGGCGATCCAGGAGCTGAAGAAAATCGCGGGGAAAAAGAGGAACCAGACATAGGGCTGGATGGTGGCCCAGAAAAGCCACTGCAGCACGAAGGCCAAAAGCGGAATCAGGGCGCCCAGGATCAGGCGGACAGTGGAGGTTTTTTGCGCTGTTCCGGAGTTCATGGTGGCGGTTTCCCGTTGCCCTGACTGCATGCCGCCCCCAACCAAGGCGCGGGGTGCAGGTCAGGAATTAAGGCTGGAGAAAAGCGGCGGCCCGACGGACCATCTCCCTCGATTTAAGACACTAACTTGATTAGAGACTTCGAAATATTACTCTTAAAACAAGTGAAGGTCAAACAAGGAATGTATCAAATTGCAAGAGTTGATGCTGTTCACTAACTAATGAACAGTGGCAAACCATATTTTGTCAAACTATGGCCCCGACCCGATGTAAGAGTAAGGACTACAAAACTATTTTAGGATACTTCTGGCAGGGTGATAAATAAATATCCCTGTCTCATTTTATTTTAAGAGTGCTGAGGAGCACCTGATGGCAAGGAGAAGACATCTGTGCTTCCGAACCGCATGATGTTGCTAGAGTGGCCACAATAATAAGTTTTATATTATTAATTTCACCAACAGTTCCGACCATGGGGGAGTGTTCCCGGGACCTTGCCAGGTAGAGACGCATGGCATGCGTCCCGGCGCTGCCGCGCTCTAGTTGGTTTAAAGCGTGATCGGGAAAAGGAGACGCATGCAATGCGTCTCTACCGAACCCAGTTGGCCCGGGCGTGACCAGGGAAGGAGACGGGTGCAATGCGTCCCTACGGGATTCAACATCAGGGGGACCAGGGGACCTCGTTCCAGGTGAGCCAGTAGTAGCCGAGCATCTTCATCAGCTCGACGAACTTGGCGAGATCCACCGGCTTCACCAGATAACTGTTGGCGTGGCAGTTGTAAGCCTTGATCATGTCCGATTCGGCTGCCGAGGTCGTCAGGATCACGACCGGAATGCGGCAAAGGTCGCCGTCCTCCTTGATGATCTGCAGCACCTCCAGCCCCTCGACCCTGGGAAGACGCAGGTCGAGCAGTATCAACCCGGGACGGGGAGAACTCTCGGGGGTGGAGAACTCCCCGCGGCGGTACAGGTAGTCTAGGGCGTCACGGCCGTCAGCGACGTGCATCAGCCGGTTGGCCATGCGAAAATCCTCGAAGTTACGTCGCACGATCTCGGCATGGGCCGGGTCGTCCTCCACGAGCAGTATGGTAATCGGTTCACCCTTCATGTTTTCTCCTGCGGATCAGGCTCCGCTCGCCGCGGGCTGTGCCGCGCTTTCGGTCAAAAGCTTCATCTGCTCGATCAGGTCGCTGATGATGAGCGGCTTGGGAAGGTAGCCGTCGAACCCCTGCGCCATCAGGTGTGCCTGGTCTTTTTTCGCGGCGTAGGCGGTCTGGGCGATGATCGGGACGTGCGTTCCGGCTTCCCGCTCCAAATCGCGAATGGCGCGCAGGGCCTCCAGCCCACTCATGACCGGCATCTGCACGTCCATCAGGATGGCATCGAAGGGGCCGGCATCTTTCCAGCGCTCCAGTGCCTCCTTGCCGTTGACGGCAGTCACCACGGAGTTCCCCAGCTTGCTGAGGATTCCGGCGATGACCGCGACGCTGGTTTCGTCGTCGTCGGCTACCAGCACCCGGTGCGCCCTGAGCTTCAGCGCTGCCGGGGGGAGGCCCGGCGCCGCGCCGGCCGGAGCGGCATCGGCCGGAGCGGCAGCGCTGGCATCGACCGGTAGCTGCAGGGGGAGCTCGAAGGAAAAGATACTCCCGCCACCCTGGTTATTTTCGAACCAGATCCTGCCACCCAGGGCGTCGGTCAGGCGGCGGCAGATGGTGAGCCCAACGCCGGAGCCGCCGTACTTGCGGGTGGCCGACATGTCGGCCTGCACAAAGGGGGCAAATATCGTGTCGGCCTGCTCCTTGGCGACGCCGATCCCGGTATCTGCGACGGAGCAGCGCACCACGACCTCCCCACCCTGCCGGGAAACCAGGTCAAGCTCGATGGTGATCCCGCCGTTTTCGGTGAACTTCACCGCATTGGCCAGCATTTTCAGCAGGATCTGCCGGAAGCGCAGCGCATCCCCGACCACCCGGTCCGGCAGCTCGCTGCCAAAGAAGAGCTGCAGAGACAGCCCTTTCTTCTTGATGTCGGCCTGCTGCAGCTTGACCGTTTCGTTCACGCTCTCCCTGAGCCGAAAGGCGTCCTTTTCCAGAGCCAGACCGTCGGAATCGGCCCGGGCCAGGTCGAGGATGTCGTTGACCAGGCTCAGCTGGTTGCGGGCCGAGAACATGATGAGCTCCAGATACTCCCCCTGCTCGGGAGAAAGCTTTGTGCAGCGCAGCATCTGCACGCCCCCCATAACGCCGTTCAGCGGGGTGCGCAGTTCATGGCTCATCAGGGCCAGGAACTCGCTCTTGGCGCGGCTCGCCCCCTCGGCGGCCTCCTTGGCGGTGACCAGCGCCTCCTGGGCCAGCTTGCGCTCCTGGATCAGCCCCCATTCGCGCAGGGCGCGCGCCAGGGAGCGCGGCATGCCGGCAAAGGACTCCACCGATTTCACCACGTAATCGAGCGCCCCCGCCTTCAGTGCCTCCACCGCGGTCTGCTCGTTGCCGTGGCTCGTCATGATCAGGATCGGGAAGGGGGCATCCTGCAAGGGGGTGCTCAACAGCTCCACGGCGCGCCCGTCGGGCAGGTTCAGGTCCACCAGGGCGATCTGGGGGGGCCTTGCCGCCACCGCCGCCCGGAATTCGGCCAGGGTGCCGACCACCCGGATCTCGACCTCCAGGGAGGAATCCTCCAGGGCGCGCCGGATCGCTTCGACGTGGGCCGCTTCGTCGTCGGCCAGCACTATGTTGAGATGTACAGCATCAGTCATGATAAAGCTCCTTCCCCGTCATCCCTGACGGCTCCGGGCAGGGTGAAGCTGATGCAGGTCCCCAGCCCGGCCCCCGGGCTCTCCGCCCAGATCTTCCCGCCGTTCAGCTCCACGATGCGCCGCACCAGCGCAAGGCCCAAGCCGGTCCCCTCGGCGTTGCGGTCCAGCTTCTCAAAGAGGCCGAATACCTTCTCCAGGTACGGGGACTCGATCCCGACCCCGTTGTCGCTAACGTAAAAAACGGTACCTCTTCCGCTGCCCCGGGCGCCGAGTTCCAGGCGCGGCTCCGGCTGGTCGCCCATGAACTTGCAGGCGTTTTCCACCAGGTTTTGCCAGATCTCCACCAGGCGGGCCTGGTCGCCGAAGAGCGTCAACTCGGGAAGCTGCGCGAGGACCACCACCCCGCGCTGGGAAAGCGCGCCTGCCACCAGGGCGACCGCCTGGTTTACCAGCGCGGCGCAGCTGAGCGCTGCCGGTTCATTGACCATGCGCCCTACCCGCGACATCTCCAGAAGTTCGTCCAGAAGCCGCCCCATCCGCTCCGCCGCGCCCCGCATGAACTCCAGGTCCTTCTCGACGCGCGGGGCGTTTCCCTGCGCCAGGTCGAGTTCCAGATACCCCAGGAAGGTTTTCAGCGTCACCAGCGGGCTCTTCAGGTCGTGGGAGATCATGTAGGTGAAACGCTCCAGTTCTGCGTTCTTTTCCTGGAGTTCGCGCTCCTTGCGGCGCAGTTCGGTGGCGTCGAGCAGCGTCCCGAAGAGGGCAACCGGTGCCCCGTACTCGTCTCGCAGCAGTTCGCCCCGGGAAACCAGGTGGCGCTCCTCGCCGTCGGGACGCACGATGCGGTACTCGAAGGAGTTGCCATCGTGCTCACCGGCGGGGTCGCAGGATTGCCGGAAGGACTCCAGGTCATCGGGGTGGCAGAACCGGGCGATCCTTTCCAGCCGGTTCTCGGAATCTTCGTCCTCCGGCTGCAGTCCGAAGATCCGGTACATCTCGTCGGACCAGGTCACCTGCCCCTTGACCAGATCGCGGCGCCAATGCCCCAGGTGCGCCATTTCCTCCGCGCGCTTCAGCCTCCCCTCGCTCGCCCGCAGGGCATCCTCGACCAGCTTGCGCTCGGAGATGTCCTGCATCATGACCTGGACAGCGGGGCCCTGCCGGTCGGTGAAGAGTGCCGCCACCACCTCGACGCTGCGCTCGGCCCCTGCGGGCTGCACGATCCGGGTCTGCGCCAGGCCGACGCTCCCCCCCTCAAAAAGGGTCCTGATGCGCCCGGCCATGACGGCGTGAAAATCGGGATGCACGAAGTCGAAGGGACTCTTGCCCCGCAGCTCCCCTGCCGTTTCCACTCCGAAAAGCCGCAGCGCGGCGGGGTTGGCGTACTCTATCTGGTTCTTCCGGTTGATGAAGATGGCCAGCGGAGCGCTCTCCACCAGGGCGCGGTAGCTCTCCTCGCTGCGACGCAAGATCGCCTGCGCCTCCTCGCGGGCGGCAAGCGAGGCGATGAGGAGGGTACGGACAGCTTCGATTTCGCTGATGGCAGGCCCCGGAACCAGGGGGAGCGCAGGGAGCGCGAGGGACGCCACGGAGCCCGCCAGCCGGCGACCGGCGAGCCTCCCTCCCAGGAAACTGACCAGGGTGGCACCCAGGATGGCAGCCGCCAGGGCGGCCGCAGCCGCCAGGAGCGGGGTGTGGTGGCTTTCCCCGGTCTCGGTCAGGACAACCGTCCAGGACGAGACGGCCGACTTGATGACGACGCGCCCCGCGCTCCCCTGTGCCGTCGCAGGCACCCCCGGCCGGGCCCGGGGCCGACTGGCCACCAGGTCACCCTTGCCGTCCAGCACGGCCAGGGAATACCCGGCGGGGAGAACGATTTCATCGAGGCGCTTTTGAAAGAGGCGGATCTCCATGACGCTCATCAGCAGAAAAGCCATGCGGTCCCGGCGCTCGACCGGCACGGCGATGGAGATCATACGCTCCCTGGAAACCGGCCCGAGAAAGGTATCTCCGACCGCTGGCCGGCCGGTCGCGATGACACCCTCCGCGGCCGAATGCCCCTTGACGGTCGGGAGGAGCGGCAGCGCCGCGCCGTAGGGCATGCGGGTAATGAGGAGCATACGCCTGGAGAGGTTGGCCAGGAGGAGATCGTTGTGGAAACTGCGCTTGAACGCGAGCGCCTCGCGGTAGAACTCGCTCAATCGTGGCGGGTCGTCCAGCAAAGGTGAGCCGGCCAGCACCTGCAGGGAGGAAATCCGGGCCGTCATCAGGTGATCGAGGGAGGTGGCAAAGTTGCGCGCCAGGTTGGCGGCCTCCAGGTCGTGCTGCGCATGCAGGGAACTGACGTGGTCAACGGCGAGATAGCCCGAGAGCAGCACGAGCGGCAGTACGCAGATCCAGATCAACCTGGTCAGGAATGATTTGAGTGACATGCCTTAAGTCCTTGTGAGCCGGCTTCTGCCCTACCTGCCACGACCGCTTTGCGGGTACCCGGCAGTTCAACTGTTTACTTTTCCGGGCTATAGCATGTCTTTTGTCTACCTGTCGAGATATTTTTATTAGTACAAAAATATGAAGGCAACTGTTTCTAGATGATCAGCCTGGATCAGGGAGCTCTTGAGACGATGCGGCCAGTACGTCGCTATATCCTACCTGAATTTCGGGAAGTTGCAACTGATTGTCAGTCATGCGATCAACCATTGCCCGGCCGGCAGATACAGATCATTTCAGGATTTTAATCGTACTACGTCGTCACACCCAATACTGTAGTAGTATTCCTACAGTCGCGTAAGACTAAGTCTATCAGAGGGTGCCTGTGAAGGGATGGAAAACGGGGAAGCTACGGGGCTTTGCGAGGCGGGAATGGGCGCAAAAGCAAGGGACATCCGGTGCAAGGGGCGGCGCCTGCCCCCCCTGCGCCACAGGGGGGACCTGGCGCGACAGCAGGCTTACCCGGTTCAGGCCACGAGGTCCCTGGGGTTGGTCACCCCGACGCCGAAGTAACGCTCCCCGGCAACGATGGTGCGCACAGCGGTCACGATCTCGTCAGACGCCGACTCCTTGAGGACATATCCAGCAGCCCCGCCATGCAGAGCGCGAATGCAGTTGTCGGTGGAATCGTAGATGGAGAGCATGACGACCTTCAACTGGGGAAACTGGCCGCAGACGATCCGCGTCGCCTCGATGCCGTCCATCTCCGGCATGGCGACGTCCATGATGACCACGTCGGGAAGCAGTTCCCGGGTCATGGCCACCCCCTCACGCCCGTTGACGGCTTCGCCTACGACGGAAAAGTCCTCCTGCGCTTCGAGGTGACGGCGCAGGCCGTTACGAACCAGGGCGTGATCGTCAACAATCAAAATGCTAATAGCCATTAGGGGTATCCTCCGGGATTTCAATGATAATCGAGGTTCCGGCTCCAGGAACGGTATGAAGGCGGAATCTGCCGCCGGCCAGTTCAGCCCGCTCGCGCATGATGGTGAGCCCCCACCCGGAACCACTGGGAAGGGGCAAGGCCGTGTCGGGCACGAACCCCTTGCCGTCATCACAGATGGAAAGCCGGGTCGCGGCGCCGTCGTGCTCCAAAGTGACCGAGATCTGCGTGGCGCACGCGTACTTGACGACGTTATTGAGCGCCTCCTGGGTGATGCGAAAAAGGGCAAGCTCCTGCTTTACCGGCAGCCGAGCGAGGGCGGGATCAATCTGGAGCCCGATGACGATGCCGGTGCGCTGTGCATACTGGTTGGCATAGGATCGGATGGCTGCCGGCAGGCCGTATTCATCGAGCTGCGAGGGGCGCAGGTCGACCATCAGGTTGCGCACGCTGCGACTGATCTCCTTGGTCAGGAGCCGCGAATCCTCCAGGGTCGAGCGGAGCTTTTCCCCGCTCCCCTCCGGCAGGTGATGGTTGATGTGCGCGAGGTTGAAGCCAAGCGCGGTCAGCACCTGCCCGATATCGTCGTGGAGTTCCCGCGCGATACTTTTCCTCAGGTCCTCCTCCACCAGGATAAGGCGCTGGGCATAGCGCTGCAGGGTCTCTTCCAACTGTTTGCGCTCGGTGACGTCGCGGCCGACGGCCTGGGTTTCCAACAGCTTTCCCTGGGCATCGAAAAAACCGCGATTGACGAACTGGATCCAGCGCACGTCACCGTTGGCCGCAATCATGCGGGTTTCCGTCACCACGATGGGGTGACCGGCGGAGAGGAGCTGCAGCCTTTCCACCACCAGGGGGATGTCCTCGGCGACGACATCGGGCTGCCAGTTCCTGCCGACGATCTCGTCGTGCCGGCTCCCGAAGAAGCGGCAAAACGCTTCGTTGACGAAGGAGTAGCTCCAGTCCGGGCGAAAGCGGGTAATGAGCTCGGTCTGGCCCTCCACCACCGCGCGGTAGCGCTGTTCCCCCCGGGAAAGCGCCGCCTCCGCCTTCTTGCGCTCGGACACCTCGACCTGCAGCTGCGTATTGCGGTTTACCAGCTCCGCCGTGCGCTCAGTCACGCGCTGCTCCAAAACCTCATACGACCGTTTCAGTTCCTCCCGCACCTGCTGATGTCCGGCAAGTTCCTGCTCCAGTTCCTGATTGGCCTGCGCCAGCTCCCCGGTGCGGATTGCCACCAGATCCCGCAAATGGTCCTGGTAGTCCAGCAGGCCGTCTTCCGCCTTGCGGCGCAGCCAGTTTTCCTGGGTAAGGAACAGGAACACCGTACCGAGCAGCATCAGGCTCAGGATGCCTCCCCCCATAAGCGCCTGCTGGGTGCCGCCGCGCCGGGAAGCCGTCACGGTGATGTGCCCTTGCAATACCCGCTGCTCCTCGGCCTGGGCCTCGGCGACCACCTGCCGGATCTCGTCCATCAGGAACTTGCCCCGGCCGCTTTCCACCTGTGCCTGGGCTGCCGGGAAGCCGCTGGTACGGCGCAGTTCGATGTTCCTCTTGAGCTCGGCGAGCCTATCGCGGGTAAGCGCAGCCAGGTGAGTCAGACGCAGCCGCTGGCCGGCGTTAGCGCCGGACTTTTTTACCAGTAGTTTAAAAGAGGCGTCCAGATCACTCTCTGCGACATGGTACGGTTCCAGGTAGGCGGGCAAGCCGGTGATCAGGTAGCCGCGCTCGCCGGTTTCGGCGTCCTTTACTTCGGAAAGGTAATGCTCCAGCTGCCCGATGACCTCCTGCGAGCGAAAAACCGACGAGTCGGCCTCGTTTTCGTCCTCCAAATCAGCGTGCACCAGCGTGTAGACCGCCAGCAGTATCGCCAGCGAGACCACCAGTCCGGAACCTATCAGCAGCCGCTCCGAAAAAATCTGGTGCCAGCCGCGCCTGGCAGGGCGCCCGGAACGCTCCCCGGCATATGCCTGGCCACCCTGCGGACGGGCGCGCCGGTACATTTCCGCCACCGCACTCATGAATACGCCCATCCCGGTAAAGAGCGCCAGGGAAACAGCATCGCGCGGGGAAGCGACCCCGAATTCTCCCCGCGGCATCAGAATCCAGTAGTCGGCGCAGAGAGCCGCCAGCGCGGTCGCGGCGAGCCCCGGCCCTATGCCGGCCAGCAGAGCCACGATCATTACGGAGGGATAGAAGGTGATAAACGGAGGGAGTTCCCCCTGAACCAGCCCGTCAAGCCCATGATACGCCAGGAAAGCGAGGAGAATAGCGCCCAGGGAAAGGGAGTAGCGGCGTATCAGCTGGGAACTGGATTTCATGACTGACACCTTACCAAAAGCTGCAAAGAGGGCTTGGCACCCGGCACCGCGTGACACTGCGCTTGGCGGCAGTTACAGCTCCCGGCCAGCTTTGCCATTCTAAAACAAAAGCACGGCCTAAACAATCAAAAGGTTCAGGACGGCCTGGGGTCGCGGCCGCGAATGATTTTCTTATTCAGAGCGTTACGCGAGATGCCGAGATAGGTGGCGGCAACACCCTGGTTGCCGTGAGCCAGATCAAGCGCCTGCTCAATCAGTACCGTTTCGGCCTCATCCAGGGTCGGCATGCGCTCTTCATCCAGGAAACGCAGTATGACGGAGCGTTTGGCAGGATCCCCCGGCAGCGCCTTGCCACCGTGTTCAGTACCAATCACCTTACGGAAGCTCTCCAGAGAAAGTACCCCGTGGCTGTGCCTTGCCACCGCGTCGAAGACCATGGCCCTCAGTTCCCGGACATTGCCTGGAAAGTCATAGGCCGCAAGATAGGAACAGAGCTCGGGTGGGCAGGTGGGTTTCTTCTTGCCGAAAGTCCTGGCGGCGTCCTGCAGGAAACAGTCAAGCAGCAGCGCCAGGTCGCCGTCGCGTTCCCTGAGAGGCGGAATCTTGATCTGGTGAGCAAAAAGGCGGTAGTAGAGGTCCTGTCTGAATTCGCCCTTTTGAACCATGACGCGCAGATCGCGGTTGGTGGCGGCCACGATCCGGGCGTCCGTCCTTCGGGGAGTATCCGAGCCAAGCGGATAGAACTCGCGCTCCTGCAGCAGGCGCAGCAGCTTGATCTGCGAGGTTTCGCAGAGGTCGCCGATCTCGTCGAGAAAGATGGTGCCGCCGTCGGCCTGGGCCAAGAGGCCTCCGCGGCGCTGGTCCGCACCGGAGAAGGCGCCCTTGACATGCCCGAACAGGGTGTCGGTGAACATCTGGTCGTCGAGCCCGGAGACGTTGACCGGGACGAAACTCCCCCTGCGCTGACTTATCTTGTGGACGGCCTGCGCCAGTAGTTCCTTTCCGGTTCCGGTCTCACCGGTAATGAGCACCGGTTCGCAGGAAAGGGCGATGGCCTCGAGATACTGCATGAGGGCGATCATGGCAGGGTTTTGAGTCTTGATGGCGGCAAAGGCGTCCTGGTGGCCCAGATGCCCTCTGAGGAGTTTCTCCTTGAGAGAGTCTATTTCTTTCAGGAGCGAGTTCTCCCGCAAAGCCCGCATCAGGACGAGCTTCAGAGCGTCCATGTCGAGGATCGGCTTTACCAGGTAGTCACGGGCGCCCAGGCGCATGGCCTGGATCACCTCCTTGACAAGCCCGATCCCGGAGATGACGATGATCGGTGTCTCGGGGCTGGTAGCCGTCAGCGCCGCGATGACCTCGAAGCCGTCCATGACCGGCATGCGCAGGTCGGTGAAGACGATATCCGGGCGTTCCCGGGCGAACAGTTCGAGCCCCTCCCGGCCGTCCGACGCCTCGATTACGGTGAAACCGGCGTCCAGAAAGTAAAGGGCGATACTTTCCCGAAAATCCACTTCGTCATCGATGATCAATAGCTTAATGGGAGTCATGAGTGCCTGTTGGACCGACCGGTGTGGGAGCGCTGCGAAGTCTGGAGCAGCAAAGTTTAGCTGACAGAGCGGGATGGTTTCACTCTTCCCCTGTGCAGGCAGATTAAAACAAGCAAAAGGCAAAGTCAAAGGGATTACACCGGCCAACGGACAGTCACCAGCAACGGCGGGCTATCTCCTGAGTATACGGTCCCTGATTATGTCTTCGGATGGCTTCTTTGTTACTTCAGGCCAGACGCCCTTCGACTCCGCTCAGGGACCACCCTGCGACTCCGCTCGGGGAGCAGGCGCTCGCCTGAGCGGAGTCGAAGCGCGGACCATTGGTCACACACGTTATCGACCGGATGACTTCTAGGTAAAAATTCCGCATTTCTGTATAAATGATTGTTGACATTAGCCTTTTTACATGTACTTTATATGCAGACACTTACATCCGCCTCCTGTCTGCCGGCCTATGCCAATTAAATGAAAACCAGTATGACGGAGATGACATGGAAAAATTTCTGGCAACTGTAAGAGAGACCGTCAACCCTTCCACTCAGCCTGTAGGAGTCAATCTGGTGCGTGACCCCGCGCTGGTTGAAGCGCTAAAGATCAAGGTGCGCGGCAAGCGGTTGACAATTTGCCAGCAAATCGCTTACAGCAGGATGTATTCCTGGTCGACCTGGACCGATGCCAGCACCGGCCACTGCGCCCTCGGGGCTGCCAGCACGGGGATGATCCCCCCGCCCCGGCGGGTGATCGACGGCTCGGTCAACACGGGCGTATACCAGGAAACCCGGGAGGCGGCCCAAGCCATGCAAAGGCTGATGCCACGGGTCGAGCCGGGCGTGGCTGGCGTCCTCAGCTACCCGCTGGCGCGCCCCTTCGCCGGGATCAATCCCGACACCGTCGTCATCTACCTCAATTCGGCACAGGCGATGCGCTTCGTGCAGGCCTTCCTGTACCACCAGGGGGGAGAGTTCGTCATGAAGTCATCGGGAGACGCGGGGGTCTGCTCCCGGGCCGTCGCCCAGGTGGTGCTGAGCCGCGAGCCGACGGTCGAGATCCCCTGCATGGGCGACCGGCGCTTCGCCATGGCCCAGGATCACGAAATGATCGTAGGCATCCCCTTCGAGTGGCTGGAGCGTACCGCCCAGGGGCTGGCGGCGACCCACAAGGCGGGCATCCGTTACCCGATACCGTTCCAGATCCCGGCGGAGTGCGAACTCCCTCCCGAATTCGTCACCGGGGAGCAGGACCGCTAACCGTTTGAGAAAGCGGGGCCATGCCCCGAGACTCACCTGATTCGAGCCTTGTTAGGATGTGGCCGCACGAACCGCATCGCTTTAATAAACGATGCGGTTCACTACGTTCACCGGCATCCTACGGGGATGCGCTTTGTTGGTCTGGTCTGCAAACCGTTCCTTAAATGCAATGTATTTGTTATTGAGCATGACACATTCTAAAACTGCAGAGGTGTGAAAATGGCTTGCGAACTGATGGAATACTGCCAGTTTTTCGATGACAACATGAAAACCATGCCTGTTGCCGCAGAGTACATCAAAGCCAAGCTCTGCAACGGCAATTACCAACATTGCAACCGCTACAGGATGTACCAGCAATTGGGAGGAGTGGATATCCAGTGCGAGCCGAACCCCTCCGACGCTGAGGAAGTCGATAAGCTCATCCAAAACTTCCGCGAGCGTCGGCCCCCGGTTGGTTCCTGACGCGAAGCACTCGGGGTCCCTGCAGGCCCTCGCCAGGCTCGGCGCCCTGTCGGGATAGTTTACACCCCGGGCCCGCCCCCCCCGGACGGACGTCGAAACCTGCATAACTACGGGTATAAATCCGCTGGCGCTTTTATTGCTTACTCTTCCTGGTTACCTGCTATGGTTTTTCTTTTCAGCTTTCACGATTTAAAACTATCTAATACAAAAAAATGGCGTCCGGAGGGACTCCAAGCGCAAAGGTAATAGACCTGCCATGGATAAAGCACTGCCCCGCTATCTCCCCTTCGCAGTATTCATGGCGTTCATCGGCCTGAATGAGTTGCTGCAGACACTGGCCAAACATGGAGTGCTGCAACTTGAAGCGGCGACACTCTACTACATGTATCCGCTCAAGACTCTCGTCGTGGGCTACCTGCTTTTCCGCTACCGGAAAACCTATGAGGAGCTGAGGTTCAAGGAACTCTCCAAAATTCCGACGACCCTGGTGGTTTTCTGCGTCGGGGTGCTGGTGTGCCTTTTGTGGGTGCAGATGGACTGGACGCTGGACGCGGCCTCGGCGCCGCCCGGTTTCAACCCGGCGCTACTCCCGGACCCGGCAGTGCGCCTGGCCATGACCTGTTTCAGGATTGCCGGGGCCGTACTGGTCGTGCCGCTCATGGAGGAGCTTTTCTGGCGTTCCTTCATGATACGCTATCTGATCAACAACGATTTCGTGAGGGTCCCGGTCGGCACCTTTACCTGGGCGTCCTTCCTGTTCACGGTAGCCCTCTTCGGTGCCGAGCATAATTACATCTACGCTGGCATCATGGCCGGTGTGGTCTACAACCTGATTCTTTACAAGACCCGCAGTCTGACACAGTGCGTGCTGGCCCATGCCGTTACCAACCTGGCCCTGGCGATCTACGTGGTGTCCACGGGAAACTGGCAGTTCTGGTAATCTCTCTAAGCCACCGGCACCCGGGATGGTGACAGTAGTCAACACCCAGTTTCAACGGGGAAATTTCTTTTCTCACCCGAAAGCATTAAATAAAAAAAATGTGGCATTATTGCAGGCAGCGTGATAGTTTTCATACGGACGCGTTCAATCCATGTACGGCAAACCTATGGGAGCACCCATGTTTGAATTCAAAAAGGTATCCCAAAACGACCCCCTTCTCACCGAGATCTTCAGGCTGCGCTACAAGGTCTACTGTGACGAGTGGGGTTTCGAGCGCCCGGAGGACCACCCGGGCGGGATCGAACGGGACGAGTTCGACGCGCACTCGGTTCATTTCGTCGCCATCAGAAAAGCCGACCAGCAGATGGTCGGCACGACCCGCATCATTTTGCGCTCGGAGCTCGGCTTCCCCATTGAGGCGCACTGCCAGATCAGCGACGAGGTATTGCGGGCCGACAAGACCCACTGGGGGGAGATTTCCCGACTGGCCGTTTCCAAGGAATTCAGGAAAAGATCCGGCGACGACGCCATCTACCGCGACGAGGACCCCCTCCCCCACGACCTGGATAACCCTTACAAGGAGAGAAGGAAGAACGAAAACCAGATAGTCATCGGGCTGTACCGCTGCATTTACCGGGAAAGCCTGGAGCGGGGTTTGACGCATCTCTATGCGGTCATGGCAAAGGGACTCTATCTGCTTTTGAAGAGAATCGGCATCACCTTCACCCAGGCGGGGCCGGGAATCGAGTATCACGGCATACGGTCACCCTACACCGGGTGCATCCTGGCGATGCTGGATGAATTTTCCCGGACCAATATCGAACTCTACCGCTGTTTCATCGATGGGAAACTGATCATTCCCCTGGCAGCCGGCGCTCCCCTCCCACGAGCGGACCATCTCGTCACAGAGTAGTCATCACCATGGGGGTAACGCTGCTTATGACCTGAAAAAGCTCATCATATTACCACGGTTCAATTTAGACAGACGATAATACTAAATCATCCGCGAGGGTGAGACGGAAAGCCTACAGGGTCTTACTGAGACAGCCGGGTTGCCGAAATATCTATTCAAAGGATATGCGGTGCCCGGCTTTTCCTTTTACTTCAGTTTGCAATGGAATGCCGAGACGCCTGCATTTGTGATTTTTATTCGCACAACATCCAGGAGGTGGAAAAGATGCACAACACCGATGTGAAACCGGAGCGCAGAAGACCGGTCGTAACCAAACCGGAGCTCATTGACAATAACCATCACATGTTCGCCGTCCTTACTGCAGATACCTACGCCCTGCAGGAGCAGGCCTACCGGTTGCGCTACCAGGTATACTGCGTGGAAAACCCTTACGAAAACCCGCTGGACCACCCGGACGGGCTGGAAATCGACGAATTTGACGGGCGCTCCGTGCACAGCGTCGTCATGGATCGTCCCAGCCAGACCATGACCGGCACCGTCCGGATCATCCTGCCCGACCCGGAGTCCTTTGGCAGCAGCTTTCCCATCCAGAAGGTATGTCACCACCCGATGCTATCGGGCCAGCATGTCGCCTTGGCGCCCCGCTGCGCCGAAATATCACGCTTTGCCGTCTCCAAGGAGTTGAGCCGCAGGTCAGCCGACACCCACCCGCACCTGCGGCCCAGCGATTTTGCCAACCCGAAGCGGATTTCCGTACCCCATATCACGCTGGGGCTGCTGCACGGCGTGGTGCAGATGAGCGCCGAGCACGGCATCGAGGAGTTATTCGCGGTCATGGAGCCCACTCTTCTCAGGCTTTTGGGCCGCTTCGGCATTTACTTCTCCCCCATCGGGCCGATGGTCGATTACCACGGCCTGCGCCAGCCGTGTCACGCCAACCTGGAAGCCCTGCTCACCCGGGTGCACAAGGAAAGAATCGACGTCTGGGAGATCATAACCGACCACGGAAAGCTGCAGCAGGGAGGCAACGCGCTTACCCCGCTGCGCCAGACCAACTAGTACCCGGTCCAGCTCAAAACTGCGGCACCCGGCAGGTATTGAGCGAACCGTAGGATGTCGGTGACCGAAGTGAACCGCATCGTTTAAAGCGATGCGGTTCGTTCCTCACCGCATCCTACAAGTGGAAAGCAACCCGACGATACTCTGCAGTAAGGTCCTATGTGGCGAGTTGGCTGCCTGCGCACTGGTTGTCGGATTTTTTTACACTACTTTCCCGTCTCGCCTTACATCAAAGCCAAACCTCCCACAGAGCCGACTCTTCGAGCTGACATTTGTGATCAAAGAAACACAATTCGGTTTTACAGTATGGAGCTTTATGATATAGTTCCGCAATGTTCTATGTCGCCCTTCGTATATTACTGTATGACAAGGTCCGCTCCCTGATAACACTTCTGGGCGTCGTGTTTGCTGTCGGCCTGATTTTCAATCAGCTAGGAACCTTTCTGGGCCTCATGGAAACGTCCTCCGTCATCATAGACCACACCCCGGGGGACATCTGGGTCACCTCCAAGAACAGCAAGAACTTCGACTTTTCACAGCCTTTCCCGGAATACATCTACAACCAGACCATCGCCAACCCTGACATACAGTCGGCGGAAAAGCTGATCGTGGCCTGGGGGATCATCCGGCAGAAGGAGGGGGGGACCGAACAGGTCGAGGTGGTGGGATTCAACCCCGACACCGGCGTCGGCGGCCCCTGGGAGATGAAGGAGGGGGACACGCACCGCCTGAAAAACGGCAATTACGCCGTGGTGGACGAATCGGCCATGAAGCGGCTGGGGAAGATCCAGCTGGGCGAGCACCGGGATGTCCTGGCCCACCGGCTGGAAATCGTCGGCATCTCGCGGGGGGTCAAGTCCTTCACCACCGCCCCGATCCTCTTCACCTCGTTCGACCTGGCCCAGCACCTGGTCACCTACGTCGGCTCCGACGCGACCGTTTTCGTCGTCGCCAAGGTGAAGCCAGGCGTCCCGGTCGACCGGGTGATAACGGAGCTCCGGGGGCGCCTGAAAGGGGTCGACGTCTTCTCCTCCGCGGACTTCAGCATGAGGACGCGAAAATACTGGGCCATCGAAACCGGCGTCGGTTTTTCCTTCATGCTGACCATCGTGATAAGTTTCCTGGTCGGCATGCTGATCGTCGGCCAGACCATCTATAACTCCACCATGGAACATATCAAGGAGTTTGGCACCCTGAAGGCCCTGGGAGCCAACAACATGGATATTTACCAGATCATCTTCTCCCAGGCGCTGATCAACGCCATGGCCGGATACATCCTGAGCCTGATCATCACCATAGCCACCGTCAAGATCTACGACCTGGGCGGCATGGTCCTGGTGGTACGCGGCTGGGTCAATTTCCTGGTGCTGGCCCTCACCCTGATCATGTGTGTTTCAGCTGCGTTTGTCTCGGTGCGCCGGATCAAGAAAATTGATCCGGCCATCCTGTTTCGGGGGTAATGTGGCAGAACCGATCGTCACCAAGGATCTGACCAAGGTCTATAAGGAAGGAAAGATTGAAGTGACCGCCCTGGAGGGGGTGGACCTGACGCTTAAGGAAGGCGAAGTCGTCGGGCTTTTCGGCCCCTCCGGCAGCGGGAAAACGACGCTGCTCTCCATCTTGGGCTGCATCCTGCGCCCGACCTCGGGCTCCCTGAGCGTGTACGGCAACGAGATCAGCGGGCTTGGGGAGGAAGACCTCCCCCGCATTCGCAAGCGCTATCTCTCTTTCATATTCCAGGGTTTCAACCTTTTCCCTGCCCTGACGGCCTACGAGAATGTCTTTTTGGGGTTGAAGATGAAGGGGATTGTCGGGGATGATGCTGATCAGCGGGCCCGCCGGATGCTGACCGAGGTGGGTCTTGCCGAGCGCCTGAACTTCCTCCCCCGGGACCTGAGCGGCGGTCAGCGGCAGCGGGTCGCCGTCGCCCGGGCCCTGGCTGCGGACTCGCCCATTATCCTCGCCGACGAGCCGACCGGCAACCTGGATCACAGTAACGGCAGGAAGGTCATGGAAATCCTGAAGGAGATGGCTTCCTCCCAGGGGCGCTGCGTCGTGGTCGCCACCCATGACAACCGCATCGAGGACATTTTCGACCGGGTCCTCTATATGGAAGACGGTTTAATACGCAAGGAAAAACGGGGTCACGCATGAAAAACGGGCGTTTCGGAATAGTCATCGTCGGAGTCCTGATCATCCTGGCTGCGCTACTTGCCGTGCTCGGGCCCAAACTGGTGGACAAGCGGCCGCAGCAGGCTGCCAAGGCACCGGGCGCGCCCAGGCCGGATGGCGTCACTGCCAGGGGCGTCGTGGAGGCAGCCGAAGAGGTGGAACTCTCGAGCCAGGTCAAGGGGATCGTGTCACGGGTGCTGGTTGAGGAAGGGGCGCAGGTACATAAGGGCGAGCTCCTGCTCGAGTTCGACCAGGCGAAAATGGACGCGCAGCGTCAGCAGGTGCGCGCGGGGGTGGCCGCTGCCGAGTCCCGCTACCGCGAGGCCGCCGCCGGGTATCGCTCCGAGGACACCAGCGTAGTCAATAGTGCCCAGGAGCGCGCCAAAGCGGTCTATGACCGGGCGAGCGACGAATACGGGCGGCAGCAGCGCCTGTTCGACAAAGGCGCCGCCACCCGGGTAGAGCTGAACCAGGCCCAGGAGCGCCTGAAGATTGCCGAAAGCGAGCTCTCCGGCGCCAGCGCCAATCTGACCAAGCACCGTTCCGGGGTACGCTCCGAAACCATAGACCAGTCCCGTGCCGACCTGGAAAGGGCCCGCGCCGACCTGCAGCTGGTGGATAGCACCCTCAGGGACTACCGGGTGTATGCGCCCATCTCCGGCATCGTCATCGAGCGCCACAAGGTGAAGGGCGAAGGGACCGACATCGGGACCCCTCTCTTTCACCTGGTAAACCCGGCGACCTTCAGGATCAGGGCGGAGCTGGAGGAAACCGACATCGGGCGTGTGACCGAAGGCCAGCCGGTAGAGGTCACGGTGGAAGCTTTCACCGGCAAGACCTATCACGGCAAGGTCAGCAGGGTTTTCCCGGTCGTACACAAAAAAAGCCAGAAAAGTTTCGATCCCATGGCCTCCTTCGACATTAACACCCAGAAAATCCAGGTGGCCCTGGACAACTATTCCGGGCTCAGGGACGGCATGTCGACAACCGTACGGTTCAAGTGACCAACATGCGCACACTTTCCGCCCTACTTTTACTGATGATAACCCTGACCATCCAGAGCGCCTTTGCCAGGACGCTTACCCTTGAGGAGTGCGTCCAGCTTGTCATGGAGCGAAACTCCGGGCTGAAAGCGTCCCAGGCCGAGAGCAGGTCCGCCAGCGAAGAGGCGACCATCGCCCAGGCGGCCTTGTTGCCGACCTTGAAGCTCAAAAGCTTTTACACCCTGGTCGACAAATCGGACCGGCTGCTGGTGGATGCGGACCGGCTCGCGCCCGGCGTGCCGCCCCAGAAAACGAGCCTTTCCCTGGGAGAAACCAGCTGGTACGGCATGGGGCTCGCGCTGCGCCAGCCGCTCTTCACCGGCGGCAACCTGGTCGGCACCCGCCAGGTCGCCAGACATGAAGCCGCCGCTGCCGCCTTTGCTCACTCGCGGCAGGGGACGCTGCTCCGCTTCCAGGTGAAAAAGGCCTTCAATGAAGCCCTGATCGCCGCCAGCCGCACCCAGGCCGCCGAGAGAGATGTCCTGGCCAATGAGGAGCGGCTGAAAGTCAGCACGGCCCGCCAGCAGGAAGGCTACGCCGACCGCGAAGAGGTGCTGCGTCGCGAGGCGAACCTTGCCATGTCCCAGGCACGCCTGGTGCGCGCACGCAACCGCTCCTTTCTAGTCATCAGCAAGCTGCGTCAACTGGCGGGGTACGGCCCGGATGAAGCAATAGAAGTCATCGGGAAACCCGCAAAGCTGAAACTTACCGTGGGGCTGACTGAACTGACGGGCGGCTCCGCCGGGCGCCGGGAAGACATCCAAAGCGCCTCCGAAAAAAACGCCGCCGCCCAGTCCGGCGTTCAGGTGGCCCGCAGCGCTTTTTTCCCGCAGGTGTATCTCGAAGGCGCCTACCTGAGACAAAAGGAAACCCCCATCGCTCGTCCCGAAATCTGGTCGCTGACCGTCCAGGCCGAATGGTCACTCTTCGAGTGGGGACGGACCTCGGCTGCGGTGCGCAAGGCGCTTGCCCAGGCAAGCCAGTTGGACCTGACCCAGGAAGAACTTTCGCGCTCCGCCCGGCTGGAGATAGAGCAATCGTGGCGCGATGTTATCGAACTGGAAAGCCAGGTGATCGCCCAGGAAAAGGGAATCAAGGCAGATGAAGCCGGGTTCGACAAGATCATCGACCGCTACAATGAGGGGGCCGCCCGCTTTGACGAGGCAGTAAGCGCGGAAGCAGCTCTCTGGGAAGCCTACGACAGCTACTGCCAGAGCGCCGCGTCGCTGAGCAGCGCCTTCGCCGCCCTGGAGGCCGCCTCTTCGGAAAGTCTTGATCAGTGGACGGTTTCCGAGGAACTGTACCGGCCAGACTTTGAAACCTACGCCAGTCGCATACGAAGCCAGCGCACCCCACACCCCGGGGCTAGTGCGGCGCCCTCCCCTGCTGCGCCTCCAGCTGCGGCACCTCCAGCTGCGACACCTCCCGTTGCTGCGCCTCCAGTTGCTGCGCCCCCTACTGCACCTCCGGCAACACCACATACAGAAGTACCACCTTCCGTAGCACCTGCTCGTGCTGTTCGGCTCGTTGCCGTGGATTCGGCGGCCACAACAGCGGCCGTCGACCGGGCACCAGACAGCGCCAAGAAGCCCGTGCGATACCTGCAATTAGGCGCCTATGTTTCTAAGCAGAGGGCGAAAGATGTCATTATGATCTTGACCCCGCGCCTGGCTGGTGTTCGTCCCGAGATTTTAGCCGAGGGCAAATTCTACAAACCGGTCATCGGTCCTTTTGCCAGCAGCGAAACCGCCAGAGATGCGGCAAAAAGCCTGGGGATTACCGAGTACCTGATAAGGAGCGTGCATGGATCGTGAAGAGTTTTTGCGAGCTGCCTTCTCACGCAACCTGGGCCTGGTAAGCGAGTCCGACCAGCAGCGACTCTTCAAGGCGCGGGTCGCGGTGGCCGGTGCCGGAGGGGTCGGGGGATTGCACCTGCTGACCCTGGCGCGCATCGGCATCGGGAACTTCAACATCGCCGATTTCGACACCTTCGACACGGTCAACATCAACAGGCAGTACGGGGCCTTTGTCAGCACCTTTGACAAGCACAAAGGGCAAGTCATGTGCGACATGGTGCGTGACATCAACCCCTACTGCGACGTGCGCCTTTTCCCCGATGGCGTCACACTGGAGAACCTGGACGATTTCCTGACCGGTGTGGACATTTATGTGGACGGCATCGATTTTTTTGAGATCGACATCCGCCGGGCGATCTTCAACCGCTGCCGCGAAAAGGGGATCGTAGCCATCACCTCGGCTCCACTGGGCTTTGGTGCCACCCTGCAGGTGTTCACACCCGACGGCATGTCCTTCGACGATTATTTCGCCATCCACGACGGCATGGGGATCCCGGAGAAGATCGCCGCCTTTGCCGCCGGTCTGGCGCCCCACCCGTATCACATCAAATACCTGGATCTCTCCAAGGTGGACATGGCAAAGAAACGGGGTCCGGCGCTGGCACTTGCCTGCACCCAGGCGTCCACCCTGATTGCCACCGAGACCATAAAGATACTCACAGGCATAGGCACCGTGCGCCCTGCTCCGGCCTATCTGCAGATTGACCTTTTGCGCGACAAGTACACCCGCGGCTATCTCTGGTTCGGGGGTCGCAACCCGCTCCAGGCCATCAAACGCTGGATCATACTGAAAAAAGTCAAGGCGGCGCAATAACCGGGATTGCCAGGACGCTTGAGAACATAATCTACCTGCGAGGTGGTACTATGATCGAGGTAACGGATAATCAAGAGAATCAATTCATCAAGCTGGTCGGCCTCTCCTCTTTTCTGGAACAGCAGGCCAGCCTGGATGAAAGCCTGGAAGAGATCGTCGCCCAGGCCGCCAACATCCTGAGAATACGAAACTGCTCCATAATGCTATTTCGTGAAGATGAACTGGGAGACGGGGTGAGCCTGAGAATTTTTGCCAAATTCGGCGAATTCCCCCCTAAGGCATCCAGTGAAGCGGTGAAGGTCAACAAAGGGATCGCGGGGAGGGTCGCGGCGACCGCACAACCGCTCCTGGTGCAGGATATCGCCAATTCAGAATTCTTCCCGCTCGCCCGCAGACCTGACTCTCCCAACAAGAGCTTCATTTGCGTACCGATCATCATTGGCGGCAAGGTCATTGGGGTAATGAACGTCAGTAACGCGGTAGACAGCCGCTGCTTTGACCAAAGTGACCTGACGCTGTCGATGTTCATAGCGCTTTTAATCGGGAAATCTGTGCAAGTAATCCAACTGCAAAACGTGCTAAACTCGAATTATGTCCAAATGGCAGTCGCACTTGAGACGAGGGGGATCGCAGATAGCGCCGTCAATCCGGAAAGCTATGATGCAGACAAACTGGTAAAGATGCTCTCCAAATCATTTTACCGGGAAATGACCAAAGCTGGCCTAGGGAAAGGCCATATCATCAACGCCGCGTCCGAGATCATATCCCTTTTGACGACAACCATGACCAAACACGAAAAGCGTGTACAACGGGACAACTAACCAAAAGCCCCGTCAAAGAGAAAGGGGATGTACCAACCTTTAAGAAAAATCATTGAAGCCGGGACCCGAGCGCCCTCAGGGGACAACTGTCAACCGTGGCGTTTCCAGGCGGGCAGAGACAGCATTGACCTTTTCAATGTCCCGGCTCAGGATAACTCTCTTTATAACTACCGGCAACGCGCTTCCCTGATAGCCTTGGGCGCCTGCCTTGAAAACATGCTGATTGCCGCGGCAGATCTAGGACTGGAAGCTCAAGTCGGCTATTTCCCGGAACCGGACGACAAGCAGCATGTGGCCCGGGTGACGCTCTCCCGGGGGACCAATCTCTCCGAAATACTCTATCCCTCCATCGCCGAGCGCACCAGTAATCGTAAGAATTTTAGCGGAGGGGCTCTGGCTCCCGAGCAGGCCCTGGCACTGGAAGCGTCCGCTGGAAAAGTGCCCGGGGCGACACTTTTGCTGCATCAGGACGCGCAGAAGATTTCCGAGGCAGCAGACCTGGTGGCCTGCAGCGATCGACTGGCGTTTGAAAACCCTTCCCTGCACGGCTTCCTCTTTGACCACCTGCGCTGGACCCCGGAACAAGCTGAAGACAGCCGGGACGGCATGGACATCCTGACGCTGGAGTTGGCACCGCAAGACAAACTTTTCTTCCCGCTGCTGAAACATTTCAACTTTGTCAGACTGGCGCAGCGCTTCGGAGCCACGCGTCTCATCGCAGCTAACGCACGCAAACTGATGCTGTCGGCGTCGGCCACAGGTCTCATCTCAATAGCTTCCAGTTCAGACACCTCATGGCTCAGCGCCGGCCGGTTATTGAAAAGGGTTTGGCTGGAAGCAACGAGGATCGGCCTGTCATTTCACCTCATGACCGGCACTACCCTACTTTTGCAAAGGGTTCGTGAAGGAGATGTTACAGGGCTTAGCAAAAGCAATCTGGAGTTGCTCAATAAGGCCGATGCCCTACTGAGCAAACTGGCAGGTGGTGCCGCCGTCACAGCTCTACTCTTCAGGGTGGGGTTTTGCTCCCCGCCGTCCGGCAGATCGCTGCGCAGGAGCGTCAGTTTCGGCCAGTAGTCCTGCGCGCGGAACCCTGCTCAGCGCGGAGGCTGAGCCTAGGCGAGTGAGGATAACGGGGCAGTGGGGTGAGAAATTGGGGCATACTGCGGGTTTAACTGGGCCACCTCGGAAAGGGGCCTGCGGATCGACCTTTCAGTCGGTGCTGCCGCAGTGCCTACGCGAAAGAAAATCACCAGCCCGTTTCTGGGAGTGACCGGAGCATGCTGCTGAAGGCTGCGAAATACACCCTGGAGTTTTGAGTACTGCTTGTCGGAAAATCCTTCATTTCCCCCGCGCAGCATGCGCGTCAAAAGGAAGGGAAGCCCTCCAAAAGGCTGATATGCCAGCCCCAGTGCAGAAGCGGTCAACCAGACACGCTCCATGCATCTGCCACCGTTAAGGTAATCGACATTTGAAGTCCCATCCATGACAATCAGCCCCACGGCGGAGGATTTAAGCAACAGCGAACTGTTCAGCAGGCCGATCAGACGGTTGACACCGAACATATTGAAAAATTTGAGGGTCCCGAAGGAGGATATGATCCGGAAAAACAACCTCTGAAAAGCGTCGATCTCCAGGCTTCCGACCGGCATGCCGTCGCAGGTCTTGGATTTCTCGTGAGGACTCCAGCGTATCCAGCGGTACAGATTTGCATGCAGCAACGGATGATCAAAGATAATACTGTCAACCTGGGCAGCAAGGCGAAACAACGCCTTGACGGTAGAGTGCTCCTCAAACAGATAGAGCTTAGCTCCCGAAAGTTGTGCGGATTGACTGAGGGCGTCGCGCTGCTCCTGAGAAAGCGAGGCACTCAAGTATTTCTTCCGATTGGTACAGCGAAGCGGCAGGATATGGCAAAGCGGGTCCGGGGTTACCGTAGCGTCGGAAAATTTTACAGTGGCAACATGGTCGACATCATCCGAAGGAAAGCAGGTAACCGAGGCAACCAGGTCCAGATGCGACGCGGCAATCTGCATGTTCTCAACCGCTGCTCCGATGGTGGCATAGGAGGCTGCAAAGCCATAATCGCCGAAGAAATCGGCGCGCTCCCGGTCCAGAAAAATATTAACAGAGTCATTGGAACAGACAAAGCGCCACGGTTGACAGTTGTCAACCGAAGGCGCCAGACAAGCTGCCTCCAAAAGCGTCGCAAGTACAATATCATTCATGGGTAATCCTTACTGAATAAATAGCTAAAAATCAACTAAAAAAGGCAGCGGAGTTACCGCTGCCCTTTTTAGTTGATTAGATCAATCTCTTATGCTTTGCGACGTTTGAGGCCGATCAGGCCAAGCATGCCTGCGCCAAGAAGAGCCAAGGTGCCGGGCTCGGGAACCGGAGCAGCGGTTGCTTTGATGGGATCGCTGCTGAGAACCGGCCATCCTTTGGAAAGCGGGTTTGTTGTCGTGGTCGGGTAGATCGAGAAGGTATTAACCATGCTCATGTCAGCGGTTCCGCCGCCATTTATGGCAATGCCATTGGTATCAAAAACTGCCTGTTCCAAGCCACCCGTCACGTCGAGGTAGGACGATCCCGACCCGTTGAAGGTAAAGTTGGGATTTGTCCCTGTACTACCCGTAAGTATGGAAACCAGTGAACTGGTAGGGAAAGCGTTATTTGCGCCGGGTACGAAATCAGCGGTCAGCCAAAGGGAGCCTGCAGTAGCCATATTGGTATATATAGAGGCAGATTTGGTGAGGTCAAACGCGGTCGGCATGGAGTAAACATTCAAAGAGCCACCGGTAAAGGTCGTCGGGACAAAAAGATTGTTTCCGCCGTAACTCGAAACGGTAAGCCCCTGGAAGTCGCCATACAGGAACAAGCCGCCCTGCCCTTGCGTCCAAAGCGCGGTATTCCCTGTACCGATTGTGATGGTATCCAAGCTGAAAACACCCTGCAGGTTCTGGCCTACTCCAGAAATGGAATCTTCGTAGTTAGTCCAGTGGAAGGTCACAGGACCTGCCGGAATCGTCAAGGCCTGTGCTGCACCCGCCAGAGCTACCGTTGTCAGCATTGCTGCGATAAGCGAAGTTGTCTTTTTCATTGTATTCTCCTTGTTTTGATCACTCGATTGTTGATCATTTTAATGTATGCTTGCTTCGTATCACTCTCCTAGAAGCAATCGGTGTGCCAAGTCGATAACCGGCCATTATTACAGCCAATACTTGGACGCCAAAAGTCTTATGTACCATAGTGTAAGAAATTACGACGCTTAAATGGCGTCTATTTTCGTTACAAGCTTCACCTCATTAACGTTTTTTGCACGTCGACATAAAGGGCTTTTTTGTGGCAACGCTGACTAAACGACCGGGGTGCGCTTCGTCTCCAGGTAAATCGCAAGAGTGAGTGCGCCCCAGTTCTTATCAGTTCGAAGCATCCAAGTATCTGGAATTCAGTGCAATAACAATAATACAGCAACCGAGTGCCAATCGATTAAGGCACGGATGCACTGATTTTTTGCGACCAAAACCGGACTACCATCTGCGGCGTGCCACCAAGTGAGGATCATTTCTAATCGGCAAGTGCTCGTATTGGGGGGAGATAGTGTCAAATAAGGGGATCAAGTGGAAGGAGGTCGCGAAAAAGGGAGGATTAACTAGTAATCTCGCTAGCTTGCAGCTCGGCTCTTCATAATGTAAACATTTCCGACAGAGTTGTTTTTGGGCGCCTGATGCGTTGCACCTGCCCACGGGAACAGTTGCAAATATACCGAGCTATAGGATCGCCGCTTTCCCGGCAGGAGCGTGCCAAACCGGCACTACGCTGGCAAGATAGAAGTTATGCGCTTTGTTACCGACTTCCCATAAAAAAGGATGAACCAGATAATTATTCCCCGGTTCATCCTTTTTTATTACCGGCTTGGAGCCGCGACTACTCTGTAAAGTTTCCTGACAGACAGTACGACCATTTGCACGGGTAGATGAATGGCAAATCAGTCCAGCTCTCGTTGTTAAAAGCTTAGGCCAACGGCGTAAGATTGTGTTTCTTCATCAGATCATAGAGTGTCGGGCGGCTCACACCCAATTCGTCGGCAGCCTTCATGATGTTGCCATGCTGGCGGTCAATAGCGACCGCGATCAATTCCCGCTCCACCTTGTCCCGGACCTCGCGCAGCGTCGCCGGCAGTTCCAGCACCGGCGCCGCGGAAATTTCCGCGGTGAACCCCAAATCTTCCGGCTCGATGACGGCGTCTTCGCTCATGATGATGGCGCGCTGCACGCGGTTTTGCAGCTCGCGCACGTTGCCCGGCCAGGGATAATTCCTCAGGTAATTGACCGAGACCGCGGAGAAGCGGCGCACCTTCTTCTTGTGCTCGTCGTTGAACTTGCGCAGGAAATAGTTGGCCAAAAGCAGGATATCTTCCCCGCGTTCCCGAAGCGGCGGGAGGTTGATTGTGATGACGGAGATGCGGTAATAGAGGTCCTCGCGGAACAGCCCGTCCGTGATCGCCTTGGCGATATCCACGTTGGTGGCGCAGACCGTGCGGGTGTCGACCGTGATGTCCTCGCGACCGCCGACCCGCTGAATGACCCCCTCCTGAAGAAAGCGGAGCAGCTTCACCTGCAGGTTGAAAGGGAGCTCGCCGATTTCATCCAGGAACAGCGTACCCCGATGAGCGTACTGCAGTTTCCCCTGGACCGTCGCATGGGCGCCGGTAAAGGACCCCTTCTCGTAGCCGAACAGCTCTGACTCCAGAAGGTTGTCTGGAATAGCTCCGCAGTTGATCGCAATCAGTGCCCCGCCCTTGCGGCAACCCGCCTCGTGAATCGCCTGGGCCACCAGCTCTTTGCCCGTGCCGCTCTCTCCGGTAACCAGGATCGAGGCATCGGACGAGGCGACCTTTTTAATAGTGGCGAAGACCGACTGCATCGCCGCGCACTGCCCGATGATCCCGCCGCAATTGGCGGACTTCATCTCGATGGACTTTTGCAGGGTGCGATTTTGATCCTCAATATTGGCTAGGTGGAAGGCACGTCCGATGATAACCTTGAGGTCACTGAGCACGGGCGGCTTAGGATAGAAATCGTAGGCCCCGAGTTGGATAGCCTTGAGGGCATTTGCCCTTTCACTGTTGCCGGTCAGCATGATGATCTTGGCATGCGGATTGAGCACCAGCATCTCGGCGAGCCCTCGGAACCCCTCATCGGAGGTGTGCTCGTGGGGAGGTAGACCCAGATCGAGCAGCACGACCCCCGGCTGAACCTTTTTGAAAAGCGATAGTGCTGAATTGATATCGCCGGCCAGATGCACGGCGTACTCATCCCCCAGTCCCCACTTGAGCTGCTGGCGGATGTCAGAATTATCATCGACAATCAGTAGCTTTTCCACGGCCGCCTCCTTGGCAAAAAAAAACCAAATTCCTACAACGTAGCAAACTACCACGAAAAACACCTTACCGCAAAGACGCAAAGTTCGCAAAGGAATCTATTGCAGATCTCCTCCAAGCGTACTTGTCGTACCCCGGAGCCTCATCGGTACAGTTTTACCGATACTTAACGGCTGTGTTCCTGTGTTCCTGTGTTCCTGTGTTCCTGTGTTCCTGTGTTCCTGTGTTCCTGTGTTCCTGTGTTCCTGTGTTCCTGTGTTCCTGTGTTCCTGTGTTCCTGGTGTTCTTTGCGTTCTTTGCGTCTTTGCGGTGCAACTGCCGTCTAGGGGTGCCCCGGGTACGAGTAGTCGTCCCGCGGCCAGGCCTTTCCGGTTTTGCCAGACGACTCTCCCCCGGTGACTGCCGAGTCGCCGAGCCACATGGTGAAGGTCGTCCCGCTTCCCGGGATGCTGGAGACCTCGAACCTGCCGCCATGCGCCTCGAGAATCTTCCGGCTCTGGTACAAGCCGATCCCGAGTCCCTGGCTCTTGGAGGTCCTGAACGGCTTGTACAGCTCGGTGCGGATGAAGCTGGAGGTCATGCCGCACCCACGGTCCGTCACGGTGATATACGCGATCCCGTTGGCGGCACCGACCTCAATAGCGACCGGCAGGTCAGGCGGGGAGGCCTCGATGGCATTGACGATGAGATTCATGACGACTTTCTGAATCTCGCCGGCGTCGACATTGACAGTCAGGTCCTTGCCGGTCACCAGAAGGGTACTGCCAGCGAACTGAGCGGCCGTCCCCTCCACCAGGCCGAGCAGGCTGACCGGCTGCGGGGAGTAGAGCTCCCGGTCCCCGAGGTTTTTCAGGCTGGCGATCAGCCGCTGCATCTTGGAGACCGTGTTGCCCAGCGACACCAGCATGTCCTGCTGGAATTCCGGGTTGGCAATGTGGCGCGGAGCGTTTTCCAGGATCAGGGAAAGATTGGAGACCTGGTTTTTCAGGTCGTGGGCCACGAAGGTCGCCACGTTGCCGATCGCCTCTATTTCGCGCGCCTCGGTGACCTGCTCCGACATTTTTTGGTACTGAAACGCCAGGGAGGCCTGCCGCGCGATGGTTTTCATCAGGTCGTAATCTTCATAGATATAGACCTCGTCCTCCTTGACGAGCGGCCCCAGGGCGATGAACCCTTCTATGTTGGGGCCGTCGAAAATCGGGACGATGAAGGAAATCCGGTTCTTCTGGAAGAACCCTGCGCTTTCGGGCATTAGTTCCGGGTTATGGTCCTTGACGCAGACGACCCAGGCCCGCTCCTTCATAAACTGTATCAGCGAATTTCCGGGCTGAATCACGTCCTCGATCGGCGCCATCTGATGCCCGGCGGTCATGGTGAAGCCGCCACAGCTATCGTGGTGCAGGAAGAGCGCCGCACCCGTCATCCCGAACACATCGCAGTAGGCCGCGAGAATGCGCTGCTGCAGCTCTCCGCTGGAGCGCGAGGTGGCAAGCTGCATGGTGAAGTTGAGCCACTGGGTGCGGTAGTCATACTTATTCTGGTAGAAATTCTTGTGCAGGATGACTTTTACTTCGCGCCTGACCCGCACCGACATGAGCCCCGCCAAAAGGGCTATACCGAGCAAAAAAGCGATGGAAACAGTCACCGTCCGGGGAAAGGAGAACCCAAAATGCTGCATCCCCTCCCCCAGGAGCCCGATCAGCAGCAGGTAGGCGCCGACCGCGAGCAGCACGACCGATTTCATGGCTGCCTGGCGCGAGATCCCGATCCGAACCTTGATGCGCCGGTGCAGTAGCGAGTACGCCGTCAGGACCGTCGCCACCAGGTACATGACGGAGCGCACCGGCAGGTAATCAAGGTTGAGGGTGCGGTATAAGAGCGCCTGGCTGTAGTAGAAAATCAGCACCGCCAGGATCGTCCCCAGGCCCAGGGTGTCGAACTTGATGGTAAACCGGGCGCCGGGCGACGCGCTGACATAGGTTTTCTCGAACTGCACCAGCGCGAACACCAGGCAGGTCATGATCCAGAGATAGTAGTAGAAACCGATCGGGTTAAGAAAGATCATGCGCTCAGCGGGGAAGTCGGGGGCGTAGCAGAGCGCTTCGAGAGGGACCGCCACCGGGAGCACCACGGTGAGAAAGGCGAGTCCCAGGAAGGCCTGCGCCCCCCGACCGGCAGCGACGAGGCCGGATTGACGGGCGAAGGTGAGGCTGCAAAGAATCCACAACCCGGGCAGGAACGACTCGGCGACGATCGCGCACTGCTGGAAGAAGAGCGCCTCGCCGGGCAGAGAAAGGGCGCCCAAGTCAAAGAGTTCCAGCAAGGCGGTCGCGGTCAGGGCGGCACAAAGGTAAAGGCTCGGACGAGAGCGTTCCCGGTACAGGAAAAACCCGGCCAGCCCCAGCAAGGCGGCAACAGCAATTAGGGAGATCACTATGTCAGTCATATTTTATGGCTAATACTCATTCCGGATGCTCGTTTAGGTTGCGCCGGCAGCGAGGGGAGCGACGCTGGGACCCGGGATTGCGTCATCCAGCATCTTCACGATCCTGGAGGCAGCCCTGCCGTCACCATAGGGGTTGTGGGCCCTACGCATCGCCTCGTAGGCGGCACTGTCCTTGAGCAGCAGCAGCGCTTCGGAAACGATCCTTTCCTGATTGGCCCCGACCAGTTTCACGGTTCCCGCCTCCACCGCCTCCGGACGCTCCGTGGTGTCACGCATGACCAGCACCGGCTTGCCGAGCGAGGGGGCTTCTTCCTGGACCCCCCCCGAGTCGGTAATGATCAGATAGGAACGCTCCATCAGGTAGACAAAGGGGAGGTAATCGAGCGGCTCGATCAGATGGATGCGCCGCGAGTGGCCCAGGATCCTGCGCACCGGTTCCTGCACATTGGGATTGAGGTGTACGGGATAAAGGATCTCCACGTCCGGGACAGTCTCAGCAATTTTGCCCAGAGCATAACAAATCTGTTCAAAGCCGTCCCCGAAATTCTCGCGCCGGTGTCCGGTGACGAGAATCAGACGTTTTGCTGGATCGAGAAAGGAGAACTGTGCCTCAAAGCGGCTGCGCAGAGCCGCATCATGATGCACCCGGTCGGCGACAGCCAGCAGTGCGTCTATCACCGTATTTCCGGTAACGGTAACGAGCCTTTCGGGCACCCCTTCCGCCAGCAGATTAGCCTTTGCCCTTTCAGTCGGAGCGAAGTGCAGATCAGCCAGCACTCCGGCCACACGGCGGTTCACCTCCTCCGGGAAGGGAGCCAACTTGTTCCCGGTCCGAAGCCCCGCCTCCACATGCCCTACCCTGATGCGGCTGTAAAATGCCGCCAGCGAGGCAGCCATGGTAGTCGTGGTGTCGCCGTGCACCAGCACGATATCGGGCTTCTCCTCATCCAGCACCGGCTTTAGCCCCTGCAACACATTGCAGGTGACGTCGAAAAGGTCCTGCCCCGGTTTCATGATATCCAGATCGTAGCTCGGCCTGATTTCGAAGAGTTCCAGCACCTGATCCAGCATCTGCCGGTGCTGGGCCGTCACGCAGACGACGCTTTGAAACCTTTGGGGATATTTTTCCAGTTCCTTGATGACCGGAGCCATCTTGATGGCTTCCGGCCGGGTACCGAACACGGATAGTACTTTCAAATTACGGTCTCCATCTTGAGTCTGATTGCCCCGGTTAAAGATGTTCCATGTACCAGGCAAGGGCCGAGTCCAGCCCCTGATCGATGCTATGGCTTGGTTGGTATCCCAGGAGTGTGGCAGCCTTGGAAATATCCGCCTGGGAATGGAGCACATCCCCGGCCCTGAAGTCACGATGGACGGGAGTGCATCCCGCCAGCTGCCGGTAGTGCGGGAGCAGGCGGACACGCAGCTTTTCAAAGAGTTCGTTAAGGGTGGTGCGGGCGTTCAGAGCCGTGTTGTAGACCTGGTTGACCGCGGCCGGCTCCGTGCTGGTCGCGGCCAGCAGGTTCATCTGGATCACGTTCTCGATGTAACAGAAGTCCCGGCTGGTCTCGCCACTACCGTTGATGTAGATGGTTTCCCCCTTGATCAGGGCCCTAAGCCAGCAAGGGATCACCGCGGCATAGGCCCCTTCCGGGTCCTGCCGGGGGCCGAAGACGTTGAAATAGCGCAGCCCGATGGTTTCCATGCCGTAACTGGAGGCGAAGACCTGGGCATACAGCTCGTTGACGTACTTGGTGACGGCATAGGGGGAAAGCGGCTTGCCGATGCGGTCCTCCACCTTGGGAAGGCCGGGATGGTCGCCGTAGGTCGAACTGCTTGCCGCGTACATGAAACGCTTCACCTTGGCATCCCGGGCCGCCACCAGCAGGTTCAAAAAGCCGCTGACGTTGCTGTCGTTGGTCGCGATCGGGTCGGCAAGGGAGCGCGGAACCGAGCCGAGGGCCGCCTGGTGCAGGACATAATCCACCCCGCGGCAGAGCTCGTGGCAGGTGTCGAGGTTGCGGATATCGCCCTCGACAAAGCTGAATCGGGACCACTGCTCCGGTGAGACCGCACGCTGGACCTCCAGCAGATTGCTGCGCTTGCCGGTGGAGAAATTGTCCAGCCCCAGCACCGTCTGATCGAGGCGCAGCAGTTTTTCCAGCAGGTTCGAGCCGATAAAACCGGCCGTTCCGGTCACCAGCCAGTTCTTGGGCTGGGCCGGCAGCTGCTTCAATACCTCTTCATAACGTCCCATAGGGCTCCCTTAGCCAACAGTCGGCATGGCATCCACGCCAAGTTACAAGCGCCAGACCCTGATTCCGGCGGACTTCAGCTGCCGCTGGTCGTAGACACCCTTCACGTCGACCAGAAGCGGATTCTCTCCCATCAAGCGGGAGAGCTCCGCGACGCCCCAGGAACGGAACTGCTGGTGGGAAACCGCTGCCACGACGGCTGCAGCCGGGGCAAGTTCCTCAACGGGAATCAGCGTCACACCGTATTCATGCCTGGCTTCGGCCGCATCGGCATAGGGGTCGCACACCTGGACCTCGATGCCGTAATCCTGAAGCTCGCGGATAATGTCAATGACCCGGGAGTTGCGCAGGTCGGGGCAATCCTCCTTGAAGGTGAGACCGAGCACGGTCACCCGACTGCCGCGGATATTGTGGCCGGCGTTGATCATCTCCTTCACGGCACGCTGGGCGATGAAAGTCCCCATGCCGTCGTTGATGCGTCGCCCGGCCAGTATCACCTGGGGGATGTAACCAATTTTCTCCGCCTTGTGGGTCAGGTAGTAAGGATCGACCCCGATGCAGTGCCCCCCCACCAGACCCGGTTTGAACTTGAGGAAATTCCACTTGGTGCCGGCCGCCTCAAGTACCTCGTTGGTATCGATCCCCATGCGGTCGAAGATCAGCGCCAGTTCGTTCATCAGCGCGATATTGAGGTCGCGCTGGGTGTTCTCGATGACCTTGGCCGCTTCGGCTACCTTGATCGATGCCGCGCGGTGCACCCCGGCAGTCACCACCGACTCGTAGACCCGGGCCACGATCTCGAGCGTCGCGGCGTCCTGTCCCGAAACCACCTTCTTGATCCGGGTAAAGGTATGCTCCTTGTCGCCCGGGTTAATCCGCTCCGGAGAGTAGCCCACGGTAAAGTCCAGCCCGCAGGTGAGCCCCGAAACCCGCTCCAATACCGGCACACACTCGTCTTCCGTCACCCCCGGATACACCGTCGACTCGTAAACCACGATGTCTCCCTTCTTGAGGGCGCGGCCGACCGTTTCCGAAGCCTTGAACATGAGGGTCAGGTCCGGCTGATGCGCCTCGTCCACCGGGGTCGGCACCGCGACGATGTGGAAGTTGGCGCGGGCGAGTTCCTCGGTCCTCTCGGTGAAAAGTATGTCCGCGCTGCGCAGGTCCTCCGAGGTCACCTCGCCGGTGCGGTCATGGCCGGACTTCAGTTCGGCGATCCTCAGGCTGTTTATGTCAAAGCCGACGGTCTTGCGCACCTTGCCAAAGGCAACCGCTACCGGAAGCCCGACGTAGCCAAGGCCGACTACGGATATAATTCTGTCAGTCTGCATAGTTTCTCCTTTCACAATTTCTATTAGGTTCAGGGTCACCGGCACATCAGACTTCCACCGATAACCATGCCGGGTTATTTAGGCAAGAACTCGTGAATGGCAGGCATGAAGTCCCCGATGAAACGTTCTCCGGTTGCCGCTGCGGCCGTTTCATCGGCACCGTAGGGCAGAGAAATGCGGATAAAGGAGGCATCGCGCCGGCGGTTCAGGATCGAGTTGGTTATCTCCGCAATTTTAAGACTGTACTCGTCGCTGATGGTCTTGGCCTGCACTTGGAACCAGTAAAGGAACAATTCCCTGCTGCCGCCTTTCTGGTAGACAGCCTGCACCAGGTTGATCTTGGTGCCGGAAACATCCAATAGCCTGCTCCTGGTGGAAACCTCCTGCCAGCCGCTGCCGGGCAGGCAATGCTTCGGCGAATGAATCTCGCCGCTCTCCTTGCCGCCGCCGTGGTAGCCAATATAGATATCGACCGTTTTCCCGTCGGCAGCCGTGTAGCTTCGGGACATGGTGTCGGTAGCCATCAGTACCTTCTGGATATCTGGCGTCATGGGGTATTCCTGCGTCATGTTCCAGCCGGAAACGACCCTCGGGAACTGGTCCAAGGGTTTATTCATAGGGACCTGAAGGTCCTTGTGCAGGTTCAAGTAGAGCGCGCCTGCCGCCAGCAAGAGAAAGACCGACACGAATTTCACAGCCATCGACTGCGGTTGCCGGACCTCGGCCGCTCGGACCGGCACTTTCACTTGTGGCTCGCCGCCCGAAACCTCTGCGTTCCCACGGTTCAAAAGGGCTCCCAGCGACACCAGCATCACCATGGCCAAGGCAAACACCACCATTCCGGCGAATTCGTGAAAAAAGCCCTCGGCTGCCTTGGCACCCCAATGCTGCGCCAAAATCCCCGTCACGATAACTCGGATGGAGTTGGTGAAAATGGCGATTGGAACCGATGTACAGATCAATAGCAGGCGCCGTAGCGGGGAAATACGCAAGAAAAAGGCATAAGCCACTGCGAGCGCCAGCAGGGAAAGCAGGGACCTAATGCCGCTACAAGCGTCGGCCACCTCGAGGGTCAGGTCCGGAAACATGATGATGTTCCCTTCGCGCATCACCACGATCCCGATAGCCTTCAGGGTAGCCACCGAGACCTTAGTTACAAAGATCTTCAGCGGGAAGGCTGCGGCATCATAGACGATGTAAGGGATCGGAGTCATGAAGAAGAGATAGGCCAATGGAAACAGGGCGATCCTGAAGACGCCCCTGCCAAAGAGATACAGTACCAGCCCGGCCAGGATAACTACCAAGGATGAGCGCATGCTGAAGTATTCGGTCCCGAGCCAGCCGATCATCAGTTGCAGGAGACCAAATAGCACCAATGCCAGGCCGGCATTACAGCGAGTAACCGCGGTATTCTTCAGCTCATCCCAACGGGTGTACAGAAAATAGCCGGAAATGAGCGGTACAATGAAGCCATGGGAGTAATTTTCATCCTGAGACCACTGCTGTACCATAGAGGGAACTATCTTCCAGTACAAAGCGAGCAGAAGAAAAGTCAGACCAATTAAATACCAACGGTAGCTGCGACCGGTTTCTGCGAATGTCATGGCGCTCACCTTCCCATACATTAAATACGTTACTTTAAGCTAAACTGAGACGATGATCAATTTCAATCCCCGGCTATTCGGCGACCCTGCCCCTATTTAGTTTGCCTGGATGACTGTGAAATCAGTCATTGAAACATCAAGCAGCAATCTTTTCTTCTATATCAGTTCAGCATTTCCCCAACATTTTTGAAGGAAAGCAGCTCCTTTTGACTGAAACGCACCAAGGCGAAGCCACCCGTTGCGGGACCTCTTGTCGCCAGCCTCCAATCGCAGACCGCAGCAGAAGGTGACCAGGGTCACGCCCACCAATGCGAGGACCAGATAAACAGAGCCCAGGGATGCGTAAAAGCCGTAGCTCGCGACCAACAGCCAGTAATTGCGGGATTTCCCCTTCAGGAAGGATGCAATCAGGAAAACTAGCGGCAGTAAAAGAAAAAAATAAATTAGGTGAATAACATTGGCATTTAGCTCAGGTCCACAATCTAGACGAGATCAAGATACAGTTGCTCATACTGGGCGATCATCTGACTGGCATCAAATTGTTTTACCTTGAGGCTTCCGTTTCGGGCCAATCGTGCTTGCAACTCCTCATCGCGGAAAACGCCTACAATAGACTCAGAGAGCGCTGCGGGATCTTCCAATGGCACCAGGATTCCATTTTTCTGATGGGTTATCAGGTCACGGATCCCCTTGACGTCGGTCCCCACCACCGGCTTGCCGGCAGCCCATGCTTCCAGAACTGAAAGGGGAAGACCTTCGTAGGTGGAAGGAAGGCAGTACAGGTCGAGTATCTGCATTATCTCGTGGGCGTCCAGTCGCGCTCCCAAAAAATGGATGCGATGTGCGAGTCCGAGTTCACGGGCAAGGGATTCCAGCCCTTCCCGAGTTTCACCGTCACCGACTAGAACCAGGTGCGCATCGGCAAGTTCGGCACTCATGATGCCGAAGGCCCGCAGCAGGGTTGCATGGTTTTTGACCGGCCGCAGGTTGGCAATGATGCCGATGAGTTTGTCTGAGGGGGTAAACCCCAACGCCTTACGCTTTGCCTCGCGATCGCAGCCGACAAACTTTTTTAAAGGTATGCCGTTATAGATGGTCCTTATCTTATCTAGGGGGACACACAACTGATCGCGGTAGTAGTTCGAAACTACATCAGTGATTCCGACAGCAGCATCTACGCGAGGATAAATATCACGCGTACGCTTCACTGACTTCGCACTATATATGGTAGCGTCTGGTGCATTGTGCTCGGTATGAACCCATCGAAATTCGACACCGGGCAATTTTTGAACTAGATTAATGTGAGACAGTGGCCCCATGAAGTTAGTGTGTACAATATCAATACTGTTACATCGGATAATTGTACGAAGCGCAAGTAACCGCTTGAAAAGTAGTATGCCCTTGCCAACAACCAATGTTGAGAAGGCAGCAGGAAGAAGATGAAAATCTTTTCCCATCCCCAAAATTTCAGGCTCAAAACTACCTGATTTAAAGACACACACGGAAGCCTCGAAGCGTTCAGAAGATAACAACCTGCAGAGGTCAACAACCAGACGCTCGGCTCCACCGGTTCCGAATTCGGGAAGCACATACAGTATTTTAATTTTTTTGTGACAACTCGACTCTATCACAATTCACACCCTTTTCCTGATAAGCTTCGCGGGGTTACCACCTACTATGCCTAATTCTTCGACATCTTTGGTCACAACACTACCGGCAGCAACAATCGTTTTTCTCCCGACATTCGCCATGATAACGGAACCGTTACCAATCCAGCAGTCTTCGCCGATAGTTATCTTGTAACGTTTTCCACCCTGCAGTCTGATTGGAATAGAAATATCACTAGAATTATGCTGTTCTTTACCGCTCAAAATGTCGACATGACTACCAATCAGAACATCATCGCAAATATTCGCATATGAAATTAGGCAATGAGAACCAATATACACATTTTTACCGATTTCACATTCACGAGAGACAAAGCTTGTACCGAATTCAATGGTCACATCCTGAGAGCAGCATTTCATTGTATACCAATAAAATGCACTACGAATCAGGCAACCGATAATGCCAGGGATAAGACTGAGGAACTGAGAGAAGTCTTGAAATGCACGAGAGTAACCAGCAATTAGCACTTCAAGCATATAAAGAAAATAAATAGGCAAACAAACTGTTAAAATCAAAATTTTTACGATTCGTTTAATATAATATCGCATTAGCCACTCTCAATAAAAATTATAGCTCAATAAGCTATTCATGGAATAACTCTATGTGCCTATCATTTAGCTTATCAATATTGTATTATCAAAATCTATGAAGTTGATTTGCTCATAAAATAAAGCATACTCAATATAAAGTAGCGCCATGTCCAGTTGGCAGTAGCAACTTCTGAAGTCGCGACCAATAGGGGGAAATACTATTTAGCAAGGAGTTTATTCTGTCAGAAAACCTCACCAGTGCCGTTGTGGACCAAATCAAAGTAGATACGGTCGACCTGGCGTCCATTTGAACAGGCTGACCTACGTATCCTACCGATTTCACAGAATCCAGCCTTCTCGAGTACACGTCGGGATGGCTGATTATCTTCCATTATCCAGGCATACAGGGAGAAAATGCCCATTTCAAGAAAGGCGACCTTGGTGATTTGAATAACCGATTCAGTAGTGAGGCCCCGCCCGCGCAGAGAAGTATCGCCCAAGACATACCAAACCATCGCCGTCCGATCCAGAAGGTCAATATCGGAAAGACCGACAATTCCGCAGCATTTCCCTAGAAACCGAACTGAAAAAATTTTATTTCGTTTATTCCGGACAACTACGGCCATAGTCAGGGTGTCAATGCTCCTTCCTCTCCATTCGCTCGACAACCAGCGGTTTATTTCGGGTTGCGACAACCAGGAGGCAACCAGCGGAAAATCATCTGGGCTAAGAGCCTCAAGAGTGAGCATCCCCGACTCCTTTCGCGAGATGTGCCTCTATTTCTGCCCGCAGTTTAATTGGCCATAGACGCAGATCAAGCCCAAACTGACTAAATATTGCATAGACCCATCGTTCATAACCCCAACCAATGCATCCACTGGTCGCCTGTCGGCCATCGACCGATATATTGAACGCTTTTCCGAAGGTGCCGGAGTGGAAATTAGAGGAGAATATGCTGATCGACTGGTTTTCAAAGGGAATGGTCGCGCGTAGTTCACGTTTCGCTTCCTGCTGCCGCTGGAATGAGGCTTTTACTGAAAAGTCGTCGGTGAAAAACATGTCGTTTGCAGTCTCCAAAATGCACGAAAGTTCCCAATCTCGAGCCCATTCTACTATCATCTGCTCAGCACGAGCCCTACTCTCTGTTACATATTTTGGATGGCCAACCCAGACCAATTCACGCATAGTGAAAGACCGAAGTCTACTTAACGTAGTATGGTTCGCACCCTCATAGCGATGACAGTTCAAAACAGCGGTGACACAACGGCCAGGCTTCTTCATAGTCCAACCTTCCATCCCCTCATAACAGTGATAACAGCAGGAAGGGCTGATCGAAAGGTCAGATCCGTCCATGTGCCCGTCGTGGAGAGCAGTGTCCCAGCCGTTTTCTCGACACGCTCGGGCAAAAGTATTCAGCACATCCAGGTCTTGCCTGAGGTGCGCTACAAAATCTATATGCTCGGGGAAAGATGAGAAATGGTTGCACTTGTCAAGCGTGCGCGACAAAATGGTAGAAGGATACACTTCGAGTTCGGCGTCAAACTCCTTGACGAAAGTTTCACGGACTCGCGTATCAATAAGATCCATTAAACTAGCCGCAAGTCCCCGAAGTATTACATGCCCCTGCCCAACAGGGACGACCCAACGTTTTTCCAGAAGTTGAGACCAGGCGTCGATAACTGGCAGATCAATTTGTTGCTCAAAATATACATTCGACTTGAAGCCGAACGCTCCAGACCCATAACGACTGAGCAGTCTGTTGATCCGATCTACGACAACCTCCTCTTCTGCCCCCTCACGGAGATCACACTCAATTACACACTGTTCCTCGCAAATACGATAAGACAGGATATCTTCTGAAGCAAAAGTAATCGCGTACTGGACCTGTGAGATGAAATCCGGTTCATTAACTGAGAATGGTACGGTGATTTTAGCCATACTTAAATCTCCTTATTTTTACGTTTAAACACGAAAATACTGATTTCCCGAATAGTACCCATTGGAAATTCAATCATATCTGCCTGATCAATCTCGATATCGAAAGCGACTTTAATATAATTTGTCAATACAACTGCACCAAAAGAATCTACATAGCCGTAATCAAAAATATTGATGTCATCGTCAAAGTCCTGATCATCATCAGATATTTTGTACTCTTCCTTGATATGCGCCCGAAGAGATTCCATTATTTCCAATAAATCCATCCATTTCCTCCTGTGAACATGTATGTTAGTTATTTGCCAAAACTAAGTTTATTCAAAAACCAATCACGACTTAAATCCAAATAAAGCAGTTACCGCGACGACCAATCTAACGTTGTACATTTTCAATTACATAACCACGAGGACTTTAATGACGCCCGCGACTAAGCCTCGGCGCCCAGTTTTCATGTGCAGATAAGTATGATTTATAACGCTTTTCGCCGACAATCCCCTCTATTCCTGGAGGGATAGGGAGTAGTTTCAGGATTCGAATCGGATTGCCGGCAACTAGACAAAACGGCGGGAGATGCCGGTCAATATGAGTGCCGAATCGTGCGATCACACCATCGCCGATCGAAACCCCCGGATACACGACGGTTCCCGTTGCAAAAAAGCAGAAGTCACCGATGGAAATTGGTTGGATCTCCTCTGTCGAGGGACTTCCTCCTTTCGAACCCAAGCGGTCCATAACGTCGCGTGGATGACCAGCGTTGTCTGCGATGAGATCAGAGGCAATCAAGCAATTGCTGCCAATTTCAATCCTTTTGCCTGCCATCAATCTGACTCTCGGTCCAATTATCGTATTATCTCCTATCAATATCTCAGGATCGTCAAAGACTTTCAATCCCACAAAAAAAGTATTGTCATAAATGGTCACATTAGAACCGAGGGTGATTTTGGGGTTTCCAAACACCCTTGTTGATCCGTTTCCCGCATATTCCATTCGGAAACCAAGTCCTACTTTGAAGCACTGCGACTTGAACATCGGCTCATAGTAAAAAACACGCCAGAAAGAATGCCAAAGGTCTCTTCGGAAAAGCCATTCATGATACAGGACTGAGTGCAGTGGCCGAATGCAGGGGACATGAAATCGAGTAATATTTTTGGCGATTCGGTAAACACGGTCATGAAACGGAGTCTCACGTCTCCGGACAGCAATCTCAAATTTCTTCCATATATTCATCATCGTCAATTTTCCTAAGTTCAATATGCTAAGGAGTATATTAATAGCCTCAGTATTTTAGCGAAGACATCGGTAACATGACAACATTGAAACCAATAGTTTTCTTCTGTTGCAGGGATACCAAAATCTTCTGATGGAACGACCACAAGTCCCTGCATGATTAATGGACCTGAAATAGAGTACATAGTACAATAATGCCAACACATTTACATTTAAGGATAACTCATTTAGCCACGAATGCGTTAGCGCAAAAACATATCTGATTGACACCTTAAGCAGATTCAGAATCGTAGCGAACCGCACCTTATTATTACATCAATAGGTTCAGCCCCCATGCGGCTGGATCACACAAAACGCTGCTATTCCAGACCCCAGATGTTCGTCGTAACGATGTCGGTGCTAGATAGATAGCCGACTCAGGACTCAACAGCACCAAGCGCGCGCCGGCGCGCCTGGGATTCTTCAATCCACCCGGAAAATTGCTCAGCCTTGTCCTGCCAATCCTCACCCACAACGGCCTCCAGTTGGCCGGCGGGGGCTGCCCCCCGGGCCAGGGCAGCCTCGACCTTGGCTATGAAGTCGCCAGCGTCCTTGCCGATACCGATCCAGGTGTCGAACTTCACCGCCTCTGGTATCGCCGTACTCACTATCGGCCTGCCCGTCGCAAGGTATTCCTTGAGTTTGAGGGGATTGATGCTGGCGGTCAGCTTGTTCATAACATACGGGATGATGCAGACATCAAACCGCGCCGCCCATTCTGGCAGATTGTCGTAGGGGACCGGTCCATGATGGTGGAAGTTTTCATACCGCGCCAAGCCGCCCAGATCCACCACAGAGCGTCCCAGCACCACAAGACTCCAGTCGGGGTGCGCCTGAAGCAGGCGCTCGAGCAGTGCCTGATCAGAGCGCTCGTCGAACAGCCCAAAGTAGCCGATGACAGGTCCGGAAATGGCATCGAAAAAAGGGATCGGCCTGCGACTTCCCGAACTGCTGACCCGGCCAAAATGCTGGATGTCGACGCCATGAGTGAGGAGTCGGGTCGGCCCCAGAGGGGACCTTTTGTGCTGCAGTAGTTCATCGGAAACAGCCACCACGAGATCAACCTTGCGCAGCAGAGAGCCTTCCATGTCGGCCACCAATTTGTTGGCGACACCAGGCCATTCGGCAAACTCGTCGACACAGTAATAGGCGGCAATCTCCTCGTCAAGATAACCGACATAATCGGTAGCATTAGGCACGGTTATCACGAGCACTGGATTGCGGAATCCAAGGCGCTGCATGGTTGCCCTAGTTTGGGAAAGCACGCTGTGACAATTCCAACGGCGGATGAATGGGACGTTGTTATATGGAATCATCAGCGGAGCAATGACCGTTAGGTTTTCCGGCAAGGCGCAGTTGGCTTCCCTTTCACCGACAACCCAGCCTCGGACTTTGCCGCAGGCGCGGTTTAAATCATAGAGTGTGAGCCGTGGATGGCGCATGCCAATGGTGTTAACCCACAAAATTCGGTTATGTGCCAGGAACTTTTTCATCAGGTGCATGCAACTGAAAGGGTGACGTCCCCAATCATCGGAAAAAACTATCAAATCTGCGTCAGTAAGCATGTTGCTCCAATGTTGCGAGACAAAAGATCATTTCTTATATCGCTAAGTAGCGCCGCTCAGTTCTGTTTTATTGTCCAATGGAAATACTCTTTTATGCCTCCAATTTTGGCAGCAAAACATATCTGACAATATTTTAAAATGGCTGGCTGTTCTGAGAGTTAGGAAAAAATTTCAATATCGCTACCGGGTGTTTCCCTAAGAAGAGACTACTTTCTGGTGGATAATATTTAACTTCGAAGAGATCAGTGCTACCATCTGACAGATATTTACAATTATAATATATAATTGTTGCATGTTTATTATGTATTATAAGTGATTTGCCAAGTTTATCAATAAACTTTTGCCAACACGAAGAATCAAAAGGGTTAAAAAGATAATAGATATCAACAATAGGCATATCTGATTTAAAAATGTCGTCAGTTACAACGGTTATTTTACTAAACCGAGCAAGCCTAATAGATGTTTCATTTGCCACATCTGGGTCAATTTCAATGCCAATTATTTTTTCGAGCCATGGCACTTGGGCGTTCACCGCGGCGAGAACTCTTCCTTTACCGCATCCAATGTCTATAAAGCTCTTTGCATTCTTAGGGATAAATTTAATACAGTCATTTATAGCCGTATAGTCTGAGTTAGCGGTAGCAAAATAACCGAACTGAGAGAATTTTGAAGGGATAACTCCCCGCAGAATTTGTTTGGAAAATTTGAGGTCATTGCATATGCTAAGTAATAATCGAATTAGTTTGGGAGCCATTTGTTCTCCTTTATTTGATGTATTACTAAGTAATGATCGGCGGGTGTCAAGGTAGTTGTCGCCTCTGCCTAAATTATGCTGCATTACGAAGTTTCGTTTCCACCTTTGATTCAGGGTTCAGATAAACCGTCTCTACGGGTTCCCAATTCCTGGTATTTCTGGACCAGCGGTTCGGGTTCTTGAGACGTGCCTCTTCATACAGCTTGCGGCGTTTAGCCAGGATCATCTGCTCCCGTCCGAAGTGACGGTCGTCCGGAGTCACAAAACGAATGCTACTGTGTAAGTGCTCAGTATTATACCAATCTACGAAACCATCAACCCATGCTTGCGCCTCTTCCAGACTTTGGAAAGGCTTACTTGGGTACCCGGGGCGATACTTCATGGTTCGGAACAGCGATTCAGAGAAGGGATTGTCATCACTGACTTGCGGTCTGCTGAAAGAAGGAACTACACCCAGGCGCTGGAGAGTAGCCAGCATTGTCGCCCCTTTCATCGGGCCGCCGTTGTCTGAGTGCAAAACCA
>Ga0209123_1000299_pt1 | contig 70375 bp, 57 predicted proteins | sample BarGraIncu00431A_FD_184500 | JGI IMG/M metagenome (GOLD analysis project Ga0209123, IMG submission 184500) | Arctic peat soil microbial communities from Barrow, Alaska, USA - Barrow Graham LP Incubations 004-31A (SPAdes) (version 2) | ecosystem: Environmental > Terrestrial > Soil > Wetlands >... | reverse complement strand
CGCAACACCACCCATTACCGGGAGTTACGAAGACGAAAATATTATTACGCTTGAATGGCAGGAGCATATCCGTCGCCGTCCGGGAATGTACATCGGAAAACTCGGGGACGGAAATTCTGCGGATGACGGGATTTACGTTCTGTTGAAAGAAGTGCTGGACAACAGCATCGATGAATTCATGATGGGAAACGGCCGCACCATTGAAGTTGTAGTCAAAGAAGGCTTTGTATCCGTACGCGATCATGGTCGTGGAATTCCTTTAGGCAAAGTAGTGGATGTATCCTCTAAGATGAATACCGGGGCCAAATATGATTCCAAGGCCTTCAAAAAATCCGTCGGGCTAAATGGAGTCGGTATAAAGGCTGTAAATGCACTTTCCTCCTTTTTCCGTATTCAAAGTTTTCGCGATGGCGAAACTAAATGCGTGGAATTTTGCCGGGGTGTCATCACGGAAGAATCCAATAAACAATCAACGACTGAATCAAACGGCACACTGACTGAATTTATGCCGGATGTTCATATATTTCAGAGTTACACCTATCAGGATGGTAACATTGAGACGTTACTCAAAAATTACGTTTTCCTGAATTCCGGTCTGATCATTTATTTTAATGATAAAAAGTTTCTTTCAAAGAATGGGCTGGTTGATTTACTCAACGAAAACATTACTTCGGAACCTTTATACCCCATCATTCACTTACAAGGTGAGGATATCGAGGTTGCATTTACCCATGGGAACCAGTATGGTGAAGAATATTATTCCTTTGTAAACGGACAACATACCACACAGGGAGGAACGCATCAGACTGCTTTCCGCGAGGCTTTATCGCGTACCATCAAGGAATTTTACAATAAAAACCACGATTACTCGGACATCCGGATGGGTATCATTGCTGCTGTGAGTATCAAAGTGGAAGAACCCGTCTTCGAATCTCAGACCAAGACCAAGCTTGGTTCGCGGGATATGGGTCCCAACGGCCCCACTGTAACAAAATTTATCAGTGATTTCCTCAAAAAAGAACTGGATAACTACCTACATAAAAATGGAGACGTTTCCGATGCCCTTCTTAAAAAAATAGCCGAATCGGAAAAAGAACGAAAAGCCATAGCCGGGGTTACCAAATTGGCGAGAGAACGAGCAAAGAAATCCAACTTACACAATAAGAAGCTGCGTGATTGCCGGTTTCATTTTAACGATGCAAAAGGCGAAATGCTTGAGGAAACCAGCATTTTCATCACGGAGGGTGATTCAGCAAGTGGTTCCATCACGAAAAGCCGGGATGTTAATTATCAGGCCGTTTTCAGTTTGAGGGGTAAGCCTTTGAACTCATTTGGAATGACCAAGAAAGTGGTCTATGAAAACGAAGAGTTCAATCTTTTGCAAGCGGCATTAAATATTGAAGACGGTCTCGAAGATCTGAGATACGGCAAAGTCATCATTTCGACCGATGCCGATGTGGACGGCATGCATATTCGCCTGCTTTTAATGACCTTTTTTCTGCAATTTTTTCCGGAGCTGATCAAAAAAGGTCATGTTTACATTTTGCAGACACCACTTTTCCGGGTTAGAAACAAAAAAGAAGCTCGCTATTGTTACAGCGAAGAAGAACGTCTTCAGGCCATCGAGGCACTTGGGCCGAATCCTGAAATCACCCGGTTTAAAGGGTTGGGAGAAATTTCACCCGACGAATTCAAACATTTCATAGGCAAAGATATCAGGCTGGATCGAGTCAGCTTACGCAAGGAAGACCTGGTGAAGGAACTACTTGAATTTTACATGGGTAAGAACACTTCTGAACGTCAAAATTTCATCATCGACAACTTAGTTGTAGACGAGGAAGAACTTTAATAAATCAATTATGAAAACAGCCATTTTTCCTGGCACTTTTGACCCTTTTACTCTGGGACATTCTTCAGTAGTAAGACGGGGATTACGACTTTTTGACCGGATCATTATAGCTGTCGGAGTCAATGACAACAAGCAGACCATGTTTACTTTGGACGAACGTCTGAAACAAATCAAGGCCTGTTTCCCGAATGAACCGAGGGTCGTTGTTTGTTCATACGAAGGTATGACCGTTGATTTTGCCCGTAAAGAAAATGCAGGATTCATTATTCGTGGGGTTCGTTCGTTGGCTGATTTTGAATACGAACGCCTCCTATCGGATGTCAATCAAAAAATTTCAGATATAGACACCGTTTTATTATTTACTGAGCCGGAATACTCCAGCATTCAATCCAATGTAGTAAGGGAATTTCTCAAATACAATCAGGATATCAGTGCTTTTGTTCCTTCTGCCATCATAGAACTTTTGAAAAAATAAACCAATAATGAAGAAAACCATTCTTTGCCTTTCCTGGATCTTATTCCTTTCCCCTTTACTTTTTGCTCAATTCTCTAATACTCCGTCGGAACAAAAAATGGATATGGCTATGTATGCCATCAAAAACTTGTATGTCGATGAGATAGATGCCAATAAATTGGTGGAAGATGGCTTACGGGCCATGGTAAAGGAATTGGATCCTCATTCCGCATACATGACTATTGATGAGGTCAAAGAAATGAACGAACCACTTCAGGGAGGTTTCGATGGTATCGGGATTTCATTCAATATGCTGAAGGACACACTTTTCGTCATAGAGGTCATCTCTGGCGGTCCCTCAGAAAAAGTCGGACTTTTGCCTGGTGACCGCATCATCAATGTAGATGGAAAACCCATTTCAGGTGTCAAGATGTCCAATACGGATGTTATGAAACGATTGAAAGGTCCTAAAGGGACAACGGTCAAGGTCTCCATCAAACGACGGGGGCTGGAAAGTCTGAAAGATTTTAGCATTATCCGGGATAAAATTCCCATTTACAGCTTGGATGCAGCCTTTATGGTTGACAAGAATACAGGATACATCAGACTGAACCGTTTTGGAGCGACTACAGTCGATGAGTTCAATCAGGCATTTGCCGATTTGAAAAAACAGGGGATGACCCAACTTGTACTTGATCTTCAATCCAATGGCGGAGGATTCTTGAATGCAGCTACTGATTTAGCCGATCAATTTCTTTCTGAAGGTAAATGCATTGTTTATACACAAGGCCTTCACAATGCCCGCCAAGAGACCGATGCTACTGCAAAAGGTTGCTTTGAAAAAGGAAAACTGGTTATTCTGATTGATGAATATTCAGCTTCTGCCAGTGAGATCTTATCCGGAGCCATTCAGGATTGGGACAGAGGTCTGATCATTGGACGCAGGAGCTTTGGCAAAGGACTTGTACAGCGTCCTATTCCACTTCCGGACGGGTCCATGCTAAAATTGACCGTATCGCGTTATTTCACGCCCAGTGGCCGTTTCATTCAAAAGCCCTATGAAAATGCGGAAAATTATAGCAAAGATTTGATTGACAGGTACAACCGGGGTGAAATGTCAAATTCTGACAGCATTCATTTTCCGGATTCTCTCCGTACAAGCACATTGGTCAACAAACGAACTATCTATGGAGGTGGAGGTATCATGCCTGATGTATTTGTACCTATGGACACGACCCTTTTTACCAACTTACATAAGACTTTGGCCGCCTCAGGTATCATGAATCGCTACAGCATTCAATATGTCGACGAGCACCGTTCGGAATTGAATACCAAATATCCGACCATGGACAAATTCATTCAGGAATTCAGTGTTAACGATAGCATGATAAATCAAATGATTCGACTTGCTGAATCTGAAAAAATAACCATCAAAGAGAAAGACCTCAACTCCGATAAGACACTTATCAAGAAGCTACTTGTGCCTAATGACACGACACTTTTTACAAACTTAAATAAGACATTGACCCCTTCAGGTATCATTAATCGCTACAGCAATCAATATATCGACGAGCACCGTGCTAAACTGAATGCCATTAACCCTACCAAGAATAAATTTATCCAGAAATTCAGTGTTGACGATAGTATAAGAAATCAAATGATTCGACTGGCTGTATCTGAAAAAATAACAATAAAGGAAGCAGACCGCAATTCCAATCAGTCACTTCTCAAGAAGCAACTAAAAGCTTTTATGGCCAGAGACTTAGGTAAAAGTGCCGATTACTACAAAGTGATGTGGACTGAAAACGAATCACTGATGGAAGCATTGCGTATTCTCAATGAGAAGAAGACGTATGACGAACTATTAAAAAGAAAATAATTTAGCAAACCCGATTGATATGAGCGTTATTGATAAAATACTTCAAAACAAAACCGCAGCTTTTTCATTTGAGTTATTGCCTCCTTTGAAAGGTAATTCCATTGATAGTGTTTACAATACGATTGACACGTTGCTTGAGTTTGATCCCAAGTACATTAATATTACGACACATCGGAGCGAAATGGTCTATCACGAGCTGCCAAGCGGACTCTTTGAGTGTATAGCTGAAAGACATCGTCCAGGTACAGTAGCCATTGCTGCCGCTATTCAAAATAAATATAAAATTCCTGTAGTACCACATGTTTTATGCAGTGGGTTTACGGAAAGTGAAACGGAATATGTCTTAATGGATTTGCAATTTCTGGGTATCCAGGATGTCTTGCTTTTACGTGGAGATAAGGCTAAAAATGACAAAGCCTTTATTCCTACCGGACATGCTCATGCCACGGACTTGCAAAAGCAGGTGAATGCCTTTAACGAAGGGATCTTTATTGACGGATCCAGAATGAAAAAACTGCCGACGTCCTTTTCATACGGCATGGCTTGTTATCCGGAAAAACACGAAGAAGCGCCTAATTTAGCTTCAGACATTCATTGGGCTAAGCAGAAAGTGGATGCTGGTGCCTCCTATCTGGTAACTCAGATGTTTTTTGACAATCAGAAATATTTTGATTTTGTGGACGAATGTCGTGCAGCCGGAATTAATGTTCCAATCATTCCAGGATTAAAGCCTATAACTTTTATGAGTCAGCTAACGGCTCTGCCGAAAATTTTTCATGTGGATTTGCCTGAGGCTTTTTCGAACGAACTGGCTAAATGCAAGACGGATGCTGAATCGGTGGAAGTTGGGATTGAATGGTGTGCCTTGCAGGCTAAGGGGCTTATGGAGAAGGGGGTGCAGAGTTTGCACTTTTATTCGATGATGGCGACGCAGAGTGTTAGAAGAGTAGCAGAAAAGGTCTATTGAAGCCTCGTTTCGGGTGTGTTAGAATTCTATCGAATCAAAAATTTGAAAGAGTTCGGAGACGGTTTCGGCGCGGAGCATGGCTATTCGGGTTTCACGGAAATTGGGGATACCTTTGAATAGGGGAGTTGCGGCAAGGTGTCTGCGAATATGGATAATACCTCTTCGCTCATCCAGTCTTCGTACACTTTGATCCACTTGCTGTTTCAAAATGTCAAGCTTCCATTTAAACGAATAAGGTATAATAGTATCGTTTGTTAAACTATTCGTAAATGATTCTTCTATGTGTTTTTCATGATTTAAAAAGTATTTCATTTCCTCGAAAATCCAGGGGTGTCCAATGCTGGCACGGCCTATCATAACGGCATCTACACCTGTTTCATCGAAACGCTGTTTGCATATTTCAGGTGTGGTAATATCTCCATTTCCGATGATGGGAATATGCATTCGGGGATTATTCTTTACATCTCCTATTAAAGACCAATCGGCATCACCGGTGTACATTTGCGCACGGGTGCGTCCATGAATGGCGAGGGCTGCGATACCACAATCCTGAAGAGCTTCGGCCAGTTCCACAATGATTTTTGAGTTATCATCCCACCCCAAACGGGTTTTGACTGTGACAGGAATTTTTACGGCATCTACCACTCTTCGAGTAATCTCCAACATTTTCGAGACATCCCTAAGCATACCTGCACCCGCTCCTTTTCCGGCAACTTTCTTGACCGGGCAACCAAAATTAATATCTAAAATATCCGGATTGGCAGCTTCACTAATCTGTGCAGCATCAGCCATTGCATCCGGAAAACGTCCATAAATCTGAATGGCTACAGGTCTTTCATCATCACTGATTTGCAGTTTTTGCTGTGTTTTGTTTACATTGCGAATTAAGGCATCCGATGAAATAAACTCCGTATAAACCATGTCCGCTCCAAATCGTTTGCACATTAAGCGAAAAGAAGGATCTGTCACATCCTCCATCGGGGCAAGCATCAATGGATATTTTCCTAAATCAAGATTTCCAATCTTCATATTCTTACATTCAACTTTCCGGGAATAAACTGTTTCTCTTGACCGGAAATCCCTGCAAAAGTATTGATTTTTAACCAATCGGGCACCGTATGGTCGGAGAATTCGTTCATTTGTTGTATTTTTGCATCAAAATTAGGAACAGATAAAATGTTACAAAATACAGCTTTTCAACGAAAAGATTTTGAGATAATGGCCCCTGCAGGCTCTTATGAATCCTTGGCAGCAGCCTTTCAGGCAGGAGCCGACTCCGTTTATTTCGGGATAGAAAACCTGAATATGCGTTCTAAATCTTCCAACAATTTCACGATAGAAGATTTGAAAGTTATAGCTGCAACGTGTAAAGAAAGGGGCATTCAAAGTTATTTGACAGTAAATACGGTACTTTACGACAACGACCTGGGGCTGATGCAAAAAATTGTAGATGCAGCCAAAGAAGCGGACGTTTCTGCCATCATTGCGGGAGACGTAGCTGTCATGTCCTACGCTAAACAAAAAGGCGTTGAAGTACATCTTTCCACCCAACTGAACATCGCCAATGTGGAAGCCCTGAAATTTTATGCCCAATTTGCTGATGTGGTGGTGCTGGCCAGGGAACTCAACCTGGATCAGGTAGCCGAAATTCATCATCAAATAATGGAACAAAACATACGCGGGCCAAAAGACAAGCTCGTCCGAATCGAGATGTTTTGTCACGGCGCCTTGTGCATGGCTGTTTCCGGTAAATGTTACCTCAGCCTTCACGAATACAACCTCTCTGCAAACAGAGGAGCCTGTGTACAAATATGCAGACGTGGCTATACAGTCAAAGACAAGGAAACCGATGTCGAACTGGATATTGAAAACCAATACATCCTTTCGCCAAAAGATCTAAAGACCATCCATTTCATGAATAAAATGATGGATGCCGGTGTACGCGTGTTCAAGATTGAAGGACGTGCCAGAGGTGCTGAATATGTAAAAACAGTGGTCTCATGCTATCGGGAGGCTATTGAATCTCAACTATCGGGCACTTTTACGGAAGAAAAAATCAAGACTTGGGACGAAAAACTATCCACTGTATTCAATCGTGGTTTCTGGGACGGTTATTATCTGGGGCAACGTCTGGGTGAATGGACGCACAAATACGGTTCCTCCGCCACAAAAAAGAAAATATTGATAGGTAAAGGCATTAAATATTACTCGAAACTTAATGTGGCTGAATTTCTGATTGAAAGTCAAGGTCTGAGTATAGGTGATGAAATATTGATAACTGGCCCCACCACCGGAGCCATTGAGACTGTTGTGGAAGAAATCCGATTAGACCTAAAACCTGTTCAAAAAGCATCAAAGGGCGACCACATTTCCATTCCACTGAAAGATAAAATCCGACCTTCAGATAAGTTGTATAAACTGGTCGAAGCTGAAAAAACTTTTATGTAATTATATTTCACATTATATTTTTATTTTATTAATATTTTACTTATATTTGTCAAAAAAAATACGATGGAAAAATACAGTCTGAAATTTCAGGTACGGGATTACGAATGCGATCTTCAAGGCATCGTTAATAATGCAAATTATATGCATTATCTGGAACATGCCCGTCACGAATACATTAAAACCATAGGGCTCGATTTTTCTGAAATGCATGCCCAAGGCATCGATTTCGTTGTTGCCAGGATTGACATGGCTTTTAAAACTCCTCTTAAGAGTGGCGATGAATTCATCGTAACGGTCGCTATGAAAAAAGAAGGAATCCGATGGATCTTTATCCAGGACATACTTCGATTGCCCGATCAAAAGATAGTGGTTCGTGCAAAAGTAGACTCGGTTTCCATTATTAACGGAAAACTGGCAGACTACAAACCTCTGGATGAAATTTTTAGTCAGCAAGAAGTCTGACATGGAGGATTCCCTTCGATATAAAATTGCCCTTTCGCTTATTCCCACCCTGAACCCAGTCGAAGCCAGACTTTTGTTAGATTACTTTGGATCTGCAGAAGCGGTTTTCTTAAAGGAAAATCTGGAACAAGCTGAAAACCTGAATCCAAAAATACAGGAAAAGATTCTTCGAGGTACGGCCTTGCAAAAAGCGGATGAAGAATTGGAGCATATTGAAAAGAATAACATTCAGGTTCGATACATCGGTGATGCTGAATATCCAGACCGTTTAAAAGCATGTCCGGATGCACCTATCATTTTATACAGCAAAGGCATCAGTAACTTAAACGAAAAAAAAATAGTGGCAATTGTTGGCACCAGACATGCTTCAGCCTATGGAAGAAGTCTGACAGAACATTTAATCCGGGATTTTTCACAAGTTTTTCCAGAAATGATCATCGTTAGTGGATTGGCCTACGGAATAGATATTTGTGCGCACAAAGCTGCCATGGCAAACAACCTGAATACAGCAGCAGTATTGGCACATGGGCTTCATGAAGTCTATCCGGTGCTTCATCGGGACATTGCTTCTAAAATGATCTCTAATGGATCACTAATAACAGAATTGCCATGGGGTACACCTTCAGAACCCTGGCGTTTTGTGCAACGAAACCGTATAGTTGCCGGAATGTGTGACGCTTGTATTGTTGTAGAATCTGCTGAAAAAGGAGGTTCACTCATTACGGCTCATATGGCAGCTGATTATAGCCGGGATGTTTTTGCTTTTTCCGGGCGAAAATGTGATGAATATTCCAGAGGTTGCAATAAACTCATCAAAAAACAGGTAGCGGGTCTGATAGAGTCTGCTGAAGATGTTCTTCTGGCAATGAATTGGGATATTCCGCAAAAAAACGTACAAAAACAAACCAAACTGTTTCTGGAGTTAAAGCCAGCTGAAGAAAAGCTTTATTCGTACATGAGAATAGGTGAAATTTATAACTGCAATCAATTGGCGATTCAAACAGATACTAAAATTGGAGAAATGTTATCAAGCTTGATGCAACTTGAAATGATGGGACTAGTTGAATCTATTCCCGGAGGATCTTATTGTAAAAAAAATTAAAGTGTCCTGAATTGATAACCTTCCTGCAGAAGCCATTCAACGGCTCTTGGCATCGCATAACGCATATTGCGTTGAGCTTTCAGCGAATCATGAAAAACAATGATTGATCCATTGCGCACGTACTTTTTAACACCATTCAGCACCTTTTGTTCAGATAAATCTTTGTCGTAATCACGGGAAATAACATCCCATTGTATGACTTCAAAATTCTTTCGGATTTCCATCAGCTGAGATAAACGCATCTCTCCGTGGGGAGGTCGGAACAGTGTGCTGTTTATACATTCAGAAGCTTTCTCTATATTTTCCAGATAGGTTTTTGTTGAGGTAAAGAAACCACGTATATGATTGTAGGTGTGGTTACCTGTACGATGTCCGCGTTTAAGAACTTCCCGGTAAACTTCAGGATGCTTCACGACATTCTCACCCACACAAAAAAAAGTGGCTTTAATCTGGTATTTATCTAAAACATCCAATACCCAAGGAGTGACCTCGGGTATTGGACCATCATCAAAAGTAAGATATATTATCTTTTCCTGGCTGCTCTTTCTCCACGTTACGCCCCTATAGGCGCAACGTAGAAAAGCAGGTAGTTGCTCAATTAACATTCATTCTACTGATTAACCTTTAAACCGGCATTGTTCATCTGAGAAGCCTGTTGGAAAAGCTGTGCATGTTTCTGAAACGCTTCCATATAGGGCTTTTCATGTACTTTATCGTATTGATCCATAGCATATACCATGATCTGCATAGAGTATAAATTGTCACGAACCAATTCACTTGCTGAGAGATATTGGTTTGGCTTCAAGGAATAAGCCCAATCCAGATTTTCCATACTAACTTTTGCGCAATGTTTAATTACAGCGAGTGCTTTAGTTGGTTTCCCCAATTTATAATAAAGTTCTGCCATCTCTGCATTGTTGTAGTTGCAAGGTACTGTTGTCATTGGAATAACCTTAAGGCTATAATCCAAAACTTTCTCTGCTTTTTCCATTTTACCCTCATCATAAAGTGCCTTGGCTAAAATGGAGAACATAGCACGATGAGTACGACACATTCTAAGGTTGTTCTCATCCAGATAAACTTTCGGATCCTGAATATTTCCCCAAAGAAATTTATTCATCATCATATCGTACATTTTATCTGTATTGACAGTCGGTTCACCTGTGGTACTCTTTATCGGTGCAATTTTATAGGCTAAGCCCTCTTGCAAGAAGGAGCTTTTAAGTCCCAGGAACTGAGATTGTTCAACAGTAACTGCGTAATAGATGGGACGTTTCCAATTATTTTCACGAAGCATTTCAAGGATCATTAGTTCCTGTTTGCCCAAGTAGGTTTTGTCTCCCAGGTCAATATGTAATTGAGGAACAATCTTGTCAGCATATTTTGGTTCCAGATACTTGTTTTTCATCACCTGAGAGGCATTGATATCCATGTATATTTTATTGGAAGGAATAAAATCGAATTTTTCATCGTAGCCCGGGATCTGTTTGTAACGTGGATCGTCGGTTTCTATCCATTGCATGGCCATATCCAGACTGATTGAATCATCCGTTAGTTTGATAATACGACCAATGTCCCGTTTTCCATTGGAATACATGGCCGGTGTCCATTTAATGGGCAAGGCCTCTGATTTGTAATAAGGTCTGCGCATTTGACTGACATACCAGTCAGTCTGGAAGTAACTTAAATTACAAACACGGACATCCGTTCTTACACCTTCCACTTCCTGAATATACCAGAGGGGGAAGGTATCGTTGTCTCCATTGGTGAAGATCACTGCATTCTTGTCGCATGAAACCAGATAATTATAGGCAAAATCACGGCAGGTATAACGGTTTGAACGATCGTGATCATCCCAGTTTTGGGTAGCCATCAATGTGGGAACACACAGACAAAGCAAGGTTGCAGCAATGGCGGAAGGCGTTTCCGGAAGTATCTTTTTAAACGCTCGTACCAGAACAGGTACTCCCAAACCAATCCAAATCGTAAACGCATAGAATGATCCGGCGTAAGCATAATCCCTTTCACGAGGTTGAAGCGGAGTCTGATTCAGATAAAGGAGGATAGCCAAACCGGTCATAAAAAATAACAGGAAGGTTATCCAAAAGCCATGAAGGCCTTTATCACCGGTAGATGTTTGGTATAATATACCCAAAATACCAAGCAGTAAAGGAAGCAGATAATATTTATTATGACCTTTGTTATTCTGCATCTCAGACGACAAATTGGACTGATCACCTACTAAAAACTGATCAAGTGCATTGATACCTGTAATCCAATTACCATTTTGAATTTCACCATTACCCTGAATATCGTTCTGACGTCCGGCAAAATTCCACATGAAATAGCGCCAGTACATAAAATTGACCTGATAATTTAAGAAATAGGTCAGATTCTCAACCATAGTGGGTTTTTGAACCGTTTGAGACTGACCGCAATGATCAAGAGTGACGGTTTCACCTTTGAAATGGCTCCACATCTTATAAGCTTCCACATGTGCAGGAACTTTACTGTACATTCTAGGGAAAAACATGTTGCACTGGCTCACCATTTCAGGCTTTTCATTGTAACCGGTAATCATATATTTATCCTTTTCACCTGGAGTTTCCTTGGCTTTTTGATTCCACATTGGGCCACCCTTTTTATAAACAGGTACACAATTATTGCCTTCAGCTTTCCACGCAACATCTGAAGCAAAAGTTTCACCGTAAATCAGCGGTGTTTCACCGTATTGTTCGCGGTTCAAATATCGTTCCAACGTAAACATATTGTTGGGTGAGTTCTGATCCATTGGAGGTTGTGCATTTGAACGGATAACCGTTACCCCATAACTGGAATAACCAATTAACATCACCATCAACGTAAGAAGTATGGTGTTCATCAGACGTGGATTGATTCCTTTCCAAAAGAACGTAAATGCTATCACTACACCGCATAGCAAAACCCATAAGATGGCGCTGTTGCCAAAAAAAGGAATACCAACCAATATGATGTTGACGCAAAAAGCAATCTTCATTCGCAATTCATTTTTGCCACTGAATGTTTCATAAAGGCCCCATACTATGGTTCCAATCATAACCAGAACATAAACGATAGCTCCTGTATTGAATGCAAAACCTAAAACATTCACAAACAATAAATCAAACCAACCGGCCATATTAACAAATCCAGGAACAATACCGTAAAGGACAATACCAATCAAAGCGATTGAACCGACCAAAGCAAGCAATGATCCTTTGATAGTAACCTTGGATGCTTTCTTGAAATAAAAGATTAGCACAAGGGCGGGAATACAAAGCAGATTTAAAAGGTGGACGCCAATGGAAAGACCCATCAAATAGGCAATGAAAATAATCCAACGTTCGGAATATGGTTGATCGGCAGCGTCTTCCCACTTTAACATCGCCCAAAAAACGACAGCAGTAAACAGGGATGAAAAGGCATAAACTTCGCCTTCAACAGCCGAGAACCAAAAGGTATCTGAAAAAGTATAAGCCAAAGCACCTACCATACCGGAACCAATAATCGTTATGATTTCACCTACGGTCATGTTTTTTTCATCCTTGGGTACAATCTTGCGAGCCAAATGTGTGATGGTCCAAAACAGGAAAAGGATAGTCAGGCCACTGAATAAGGCAGACATAGAGTTTATCATCTTGGCAACCAAAGTTGGATCTGACGCAAAATTGGTGAAAAAACGGCCAATTAGCATAAAAAATGGCGCTCCGGGTGGATGTCCAACATCCAGTTTATAGGCAGTAGAAATAAATTCTCCGCAATCCCAAAAACTTGCGGTAGGCTCAATCGTTAACAAATACGTCACTGCGGCAATGATAAAAACAATCCAGCCAGACAGATTATTCGCAAGCTTGAAATTTTTCATACGAACGGTTTTAATTTAGAAGAGCATATGGAACACACGTTTCTTGAAGAAAATAGCATGCATATGTTTATTGCATGAATATTAGTTTAAGGCGCAAAGATAAAAAAAAGAGACAATAATATCCTTTATAAAAAAAGCAACACGACCTTTTTAGCCTATAAAAAACATTTTTTAAATATTATACCTATTTTTGTCCTTGAATATAATGTTTATTTAGAATTACATATATGAAAAAAACATGCCTTTTTCTTTTACTTTCATTCGTAGTTTCTTTTACGTTTGCTGAACAGAGTTTTAAGCCATTGCCCATGGATTCAACGATTCGCTATGGAAAACTAAGTAATGGACTGACTTATTACATCCGTCATAATGAGCAACCAAAAGAAAGAGCCGAATTTTTTATCGCTCAAAACGTGGGAGCCATTCTGGAAGAGGATTCTCAGAATGGACTGGCTCATTTTCTGGAGCATATGGCTTTTAACGGTACCAAACTTTATCCGGGTAAAAATCTAATCAATTACTTTGAAACGATTGGAGTTCGCTTTGGATATAACATCAACGCCTACACCTCCCTGGATGAGACGGTTTACAATCTTTCCGAAGTACCAACCACACGGGAAGGAGTTATTGATTCATCCTTGCTGGTGTTGCACGACTGGTCCAGTTTTATTTCATTGGACAATGGTGAAATAGATAAGGAACGGGGAGTCATACGGGAAGAATGGAGACAAGGTCAGAATGCAGGTCGCAGACTGATGAAGGAATCCAACAAAGTCATCCTGGCTGGATCCCAATACGCCAAACGTGATGTAATCGGTGACACAGCTGTTATCAATCATTTTTCGTATCAAACGCTTAAGGATTACTATAAAAAATGGTATAGGCCTGATTTGCAAGCCATCCTGATTGTAGGAGACGTTGACGTTATCAAAATAGAGGCCAAAATAAAAGCCCTTTTTGCAGACATTCCTGCGCCCGTTAACCCGGCAGAACGTATTTATTATCCTGTTCCTGACAACGAGGAACCCATCGTCGGCATTTTTACAGACCCTGAAATGGAGACCACTCAAGTGAATCTGTTTTTTAAACATGACCCAATACCTGATGCCGCTAAGCTATCTTTTGAGGGCTATACCGTTTCTATTGTAAAGAACCTGATCAACACAATGACCAACCAAAGGCTGGATGAGATCAAACAAGAACCTGAATCTCCTTTTACAAACATCGGTGCCGTCATCACAGACCTGGTAAGGACAAAAGATGTCTTTGCCTTCTATTGCAGTCCTGCCACAGGAAAAGAAAAAGCGGCAAGAGAAAGAATACTAAAGGAAGCAGAATCCATCAAACGTTTCGGATTTTCAGCCTCCGAGTTGGAAAGAGCGAAAACTGAAATGTTAAGCAGTTACGAAAAAACCTACAATGAACGCAATCAACAAAAAAACAACAGTTTGGTTCGTGAATATGCCCGTAACTTTTTATCCGCAGAACCCATTCCTGGCATCGAGTGGGAATATTCATTCGTTAAAAAAAATCTGCCGTTGTTTACCATTGATATGGTGAATCAATTTGCCCAAAATTACTTTGGAGCTAAAAATATATTGTATACAATGACAGGGCCTCAAAAAGAAGGTCTGATCTATCCGACAAACGACGAGTTGAAACAAGAAATAACCGCTGCCAAAAATGCAGAGTTGAAAGGTTACCAGGATAATGTGTCGAACGAACCACTGATTTCTACCACATTAAAACCCGGTAAGGTTAAAAAGGAAAATTTTAACGTCACTCTTGGAACGACTGAATGGGTTCTGTCCAATGGAATTAAAGTGATCTTTAAACCAACCAAATTCAAGGAAGACGAAATCCGAATGTCAGCATGGAGTGATGGAGGATTCAGCCTGTTACCCCAAAAAGATCTTCCTTCAGCCCTGTTTACCACAACGATCATCAGTCAAAGTGGACTTGGCACCTTTAATCTGACTGAATTGCAAAAGAAACTGACCGGCAAAATAGCATCCGTCAATCCGGGTATAGCTGGCATGGATGAGAGTTTCAGGGGATCTTCCTCCGTAAAAGATCTGGAAACTTTACTTCAATTGACCAATTTATATTTTACTGCACCTCGTAAAGATGAAACTGCTTATCAGTACGTGATGAAATCCTATAAAACCTATCTGGAAAATGCAGCACTAAATCCTGACAATGCGTACTCTGATTCGATTACGACTAACCTTTACGCACACAACCCAAGAGTCTTGTTAACAAATCTGGAAACTCTGGACAAAGTGGATTATCAAAGTGTACAACGTATTTACAAGGAACGTTTTGCAAATCCGGCAGACTTCACATTTGAATTTGTAGGGAATATTGATGTGAAGTCGTTTAAGACCTTGGTTGAACTTTATCTGGGAAGTTTGAAGACTACCAAAAATAAAGAAACCTGGAAGGACAACAATATTCGCATTCAAAAAGGGCAGATTTACAAGGAAATCGAGAAGCCTCTAAAGATCAGCAAAACAACCAATTATATTCATTACAGCTTTGATTTGCCCTTTAACATTAAAAACAAGGTCAATTTAAAAGCAGTTCAAAATCTGCTTGATTTACGATACACTGCAACCATCCGCGAAGAAGAGGGAGGTTCATACGGTGTTGGTGTGAGTGGATCCCTTTCCCGCAAACCAATTGAAATTGGAGAACTCATCATCAATTTTGATACCGACCCCAAACTTTACAAAAAAATGCTGGGAATCGTCCATTCAGAAATTAAAGATTTGGCTGATAACGGCCCCAAAGCTGAAGATCTCAACAAGGTCAAGTTAAATCTGATGAAACAATACAAAGAAGACCTGGCTGAGAATGCTTGGTGGATGAGTGCCATTTCATCCTATTACCGGGATGGATTGAATCATGTCACGGACTATGAAAAAGCCGTTGACGCTGTAGATTCAGCAAGTATCAGTACTCTTGCCAAGCTCATTCTGGAGCAAAACAATTGTGCCGAAATTCTCCTGATGCCGGAGAATAAATAAGAAAAAATAAAGTTGTTAAAAAAACCGGCCCTTGCAATGTGACTATTGCAGGGGTTATTTTTTTTATAACTTTGCAGCCAGAATGAATAAAGTTAAAAGAAGTATTTAAAATATGGGATTGGAACAAGGCCTTTTTCACCGTACGGAATTGCTGTATGGTTCGGAGAAGATGAAACAAATAACTTCTGCCAAAGTCATTATTTTTGGTATTGGAGGTGTAGGAAGTTGGTGTGCCGAAAGCTTGATTCGCAGTGGCATTTGCCACCTCACTATTGTAGATTCCGATCGAATTTGCATCACAAACATTAATCGTCAGTTACACGCCACAACCCTGACAGTAGGAGAAGTGAAAACAGATGCGCTAAAAAAACGTCTGCTGGAAATCAATCCCAACGCTGAAATCACGGCCATACAGAAGATTTATAATGCCGAAAACAGTGATTCTTTTAAACTGGAGGAATTCGATTACATCATCGACGCTATTGATAGTCTGAAAAATAAAATAGACCTGATACGAACAGCCACAAAATACAAAGCTGTCTTTTTGTCCTCCATGGGTGCAGCGCTCAAAAATGATCCGACGAAAATTCAGGTGGCAGAATTCTGGAAAGTGAAGGGTGATCCGCTCGGATCCTGTTTACGAAAAATCATTCGCCGAGGAGAAATGCCAGGAAAAAAGTTCCTTTGTGTGTACAGCGATGAAGTTCTTGAAAATAAAGGAGCCAATAAATCGTGTGGCACAGAAAAATGTCTTTGCCCCAAAAACTCCTACACGCAGGGCGATCCGGAACTAACCGATCACGAATGGTGCAGCCTCAAAGCAGTCATCAATGGCTCCATTGCCCACATCACCGCCATCTTTGGTTTTACCTTAGCCGGCCTCGTCCTCCAAGACCTCTACACCCAAAACCCCACCGACTAAAGCCCTCTTTCACTTCCTCTTCCTCTTCCTTTTCCACCCTACATCACCCCACGGTAAAAACTAATAATGGAGATGCAATACAAGGCGCAATTCAAAAATATCCCGGAGCGTACTTTTCGTACGTGAGGATTGAATTTGCAGCCTGCAACGCAGTAGTGCGCTCCAGTATTAGTTTTTACAAAGGGTTTTTGTTGGGATAATCCAAGGTGAAGTGAAGTCCCCTGCTCTCTTTTCGTTCCTGAGCCTGCTTAATCACCAGATACCCAGTATTAATAATGTTCCTCAATTCACAAATTTCCTTGGACACCACAGATCTGACAAAAAGCCTTTCCGTTTCTTTATAAAGAATGTCAAGCCTGTCCATCGCCCGTTTTAAACGGAGGTTTGAACGAACAATACCCACATACGTACTCATAATCTGTTCCACTTCTTTGACACTTTGAGTAATCAGGACCATCTCTTCAGGAAGGCTGGTACCCTCATCATCCCATAAAGGAATCCGTTCCTCATAATCCAGCGTATCCAGAATTGAAAGTGCATGTTTTGCCGCAGCATCAGCATAGACAATCGCTTCAATCAGCGAGTTGGAAGCCAGTCGATTCGCTCCATGCAAGCCTGTACAGGAACATTCCCCTGCAGCATACAAACGATTAATGGTGGTTCTTGCATTCAGATCCACCTTAATTCCACCGCAAAGATAATGAGCAGCCGGAGCTACAGGAATTAAATCTTTGGTCATGTCTATGCCCAATGAAAGACATTTTTCATAAATCATCGGGTATTGATCTTTGGTCTTTTCTGCATCTGCATGCGTTACATCCAGATAAACAAAGTCATCCCCTCTGGTCTTCATTTCGGTATCGATGGCTCTGGCAACAATATCCCTGGGAGCAAGGGAACCACGTTTATCGTATTTCTGCATGAACTCCTCACCATCTTGCGTACGCAAGACAGCACCATATCCACGGAGAGCCTCTGTAATTAAAAAGCAAGGCCTTTCACCCGGATTATAAAGTGCTGTTGGGTGAAACTGTATGAATTCCATGCCACTGACCAAACCCTTTGCACGGTAAACCATGGCAATACCGTCGCCGGTTGCAATGGAAGGATTGGTGGTGGTCTGATAAATATTTCCAATACCACCGGTAGCAATCATGGTCGTTTTGGCCAGAAAAGTATGGATTTTGCGGGTTTTCATATTGAGGACATAAGCACCATAACATTCAATGTTCTCGGAATGTTTGGTTACATTTTGTCCCAAATGATGCTGTGTGAGTATTTCTATGGCAAAATGATGGTCAAAAATATGAATGTTGGGATGATTCTTTACGCGACGTATCAAACTTTTCTGAATCTCAGCCCCGGTAGAATCCTTGTGATGCAAAATCCGGAAATCTGAGTGACCACCTTCGCGATGCAAATCAAAATGTCCGGTTTCATCTTTATCAAACTCCACCCCCCAGTTGATTAATTCCTTTATCTGATTGGGTGCCTCTTTGACTACTTTTTCCACGACCGCCCGATCACAAAGGCCATCACCGGCTATCATCGTATCTTCAATATGTTTTGCAAATTCATCCGTAGTTTTTGTTACGGATGCTATGCCACCTTGTGCCAGATTGGTATTGGCTTCTTCCAGTCCGGTTTTACAGCAAAGTGCTACCTGATAATGTTCTGCAACCTTCAAGGCAAAACTCATACCGGCCAATCCGGAGCCGATAATCAAAAAATCATACTTTTTAACCATACTATCCATCTTAATCCGTTTTATACACAATTTAAAACCTTTTTCGATTGTTCTTTTATGAACGGAGTTGCAAAAATAAGTCTTTTTTCCTGAATCGTTTACTAAAACCTCTGTCAAGTTTCTTTTTGCAAATTGTAAGGCAGGTTTCCTCCAAATGATTAACTTTGCGGCGATTTTTGTATAGCATTTATTATAAGGAGCAAATGGAATATAACTTTAAAGCCATCGAGCAAAAATGGCAGGCAGCCTGGAAGGCAAATCACACCTACAAAGTAAAGGAAGACAACACAAAACCTAAGTATTATGTACTTGACATGTTTCCTTATCCTTCGGGAGCAGGGCTGCACGTTGGACATCCGCTTGGTTATATAGCCTCGGATATTTATGCCAGACACAAACGACTGCAAGGTTTCAACGTGTTACACCCCATGGGCTATGACGCTTATGGATTACCTGCTGAACAATATGCCATACAAACCGGGCAACACCCCGCCATCACGACAGCAAAAAATATTGCCCGCTACCGGGAACAACTGGATAAAATCGGTTTTTGCTTCGACTGGGACCGGGAAGTCCGCACCTGTGAACCGGAATATTACAAATGGACTCAATGGGCATTTATCCAAATGTTCAACAGTTACTATGATTACAACGCAAGCAAAGCCAGCCCTATTTCAGAGCTCGTTAAAGCTTTTGAGAACAACGGAAGCTTTGGAGGAAACGATCAGACAGTTTTACTGAATATTGCCTGCTCGGAAGAACTTGCATTTACCGCTGAGGAATGGAAAGCTAAAAGCGTTAAGGAACAACAGGACCTTCTGATGAACTATCGAATAGCCTACCTGGGAGATTCCATGGTAAACTGGTGCCCGATGTTGGGTACTGTTCTGGCCAATGATGAAGTCAGCGAAGGTCTTTCACTGCGTGGAGGTTTTCCCGTAGAACAGAAAGTGATGCGTCAATGGTGTTTGCGTATTTCAGCGTATGCACAACGATTGCTGGACGGGCTCGATACGGTTGACTGGACCGATTCACTCAAGGACACACAACGTTACTGGATTGGCCGGAGCGAAGGTGCAGAACTTAATTTTAAAGTAAAGGATTCAGCTATAGATTTTACCGTGTTCACCACTCGCGCCGATACAATTTTTGGAGTCACTTTTATGGTTCTGGCTCCCGAAAGCGAATTGGTAGCTGCCGTGACAACATCCGAACAAAAAGCCGAAGTCGCTGCGTATATTCTCAGCACAAAAAAACGAACAGAGCGCGAACGCATTGCTGACAGAAGAGTTTCCGGGGTTTTTTCAGGAGCATACGCCATCAATCCATTCACCAATGAGCCCATTCCGGTTTGGATCAGCGACTATGTTTTGGCCGGTTACGGGACTGGCGCCATAATGGCCGTTCCTGCACACGATTCCAGAGATTATGCCTTCGCCAAACACTTTAATCTGCCCATCATTCCTCTTATTGAAGGAGCAGATGTAAGCCAGGAAAGCTTTGATGCCAAGGAAGGTATTCTGATGAATTCTGGATTTTTGAATGGTTTAACTGTTAAGGAAGCCATCGCCAGAACCAAAGAGTATGTCAAGGAAAATAAGTTGGGACGGGTCAAGGTAAACTTCCGTCTGCGTGACGCCATATTCAGCCGTCAACGGTATTGGGGAGAACCATTCCCTGTTTACTACAAGGATGGTATGCCTTATATGCTGGATGAAAGCAAATTGCCTTTGGAATTGCCCGAAGTTGATAAATTCCTGCCCACAGAAACAGGCGAACCACCACTCGGAAACGCTAAAAACTGGAAGACCGAAGAAGGTTATCAGTTAGAACTCAACACCATGCCCGGTTTTGCAGGTTCTTCAGCCTATTACTTAAGGTATATGGATCCGCACAACGACAAAGCGTTGGTGAGTAAAGAAGCCAACTCCTACTGGGAACAGGTTGATTTATACGTCGGTGGAACCGAACACGCTACCGGCCACCTGATTTACAGCCGCTTCTGGAACAAGTTCCTGTTTGACCTGGGTATCATTTGCAAGGACGAACCATTCAAAAGACTGATCAACCAAGGTATGATTCAGGGTCGTTCAAATTTTGTTTACCGCATTAAGGAAACCAATACGTTTGTTTCCTTCAATCTGAAAGATCAATACGACTATACCGCCATTCATGCCGATGTAAACATTGTAAGCAACGACATACTGGATATTGAACGTTTTAAGGCCTGGAGCCCCGACTATGCAAATGCTGAATTCATTCTGGAAGAGGGCAAATACATCTGTGGATGGGCTGTTGAAAAGATGTCCAAATCCATGTACAACGTGGTGAATCCAGATGATATCGTAGAAAAATTCGGAGCCGATACGCTTCGCCTTTACGAAATGTTTCTGGGTCCGGTTGAGCAATCCAAACCTTGGGATACCAACGGTATTGACGGGGTTCACCGCTTTTTGCGTAAACTCTGGAATCTATGTACCAACGAAGACGGTTTTGAATTCAGCGATGCCGAAGCGACTAAAGAAGAACTCAAGGCCTTGCACAAACTGATCAAGAAAATAAGTTGGGATATTGAACACTTCTCGTTCAACACATCCGTTAGCGCCTCTATGATTTGCGTCAACGAACTGGCTACCCTGAAATGTAAAAAACGCAGCATCCTGCAACCACTGATTGTTCTGCTTGCCCCGTTTACCCCGCACCTGAGCGAAGAAATCTGGGAGGCACTCGGAAATACAAACAGTGTTTGTGACGCCAAATGGCCTAAATTCAATGAATCGTACCTGGAAGAATCGGTTTTCAACTACCCCATTTCCTTTAACGGTAAAACACGTTTTATGATGGAGCTGCCTGCCGATTTGAGTATCGATGATATTAAGGAAGCTGCTTTGTCCAACCCGGCTTCTCAAAAATGGCTGGAAGGCAAAACACCTAAAAAGATCATTATTGTACCAAAAAAGATTGTGAATATTGTGCTTTAACATTTGTATCAACTAGTTTAAACGCCTTAAAAATGCTAAGTAACTATAAATTTGATACCTTCAAGGAATACCTGACAATTTTGGTTGGTTTAGCTTTGTATGCTCTGGGATGGACAGGATTTCTCCTGCCTCATGAAATAACCACCGGGGGCGTTACCGGTATAGGTGCGTTGATCTTTTTCGCGAAAGGGGTTCCGGTAGCAGTCACTTATTTCCTGATTAATATTTTTCTGCTAATTCTATCGGTTATTTTATTCGGTTGGAAATTTAGTGTGAAAACTATTTTCGGAGTTTTTACGTTAACATTCTTTCTGTCCGTAGCGCAAAGTCTCATCACGAAGCCATTATTGGTGGAAGAACCCTTTATGGCCTGCGTAGTAGGTGGTGTTCTTACCGGCGTAGGCATTGGCATCGTATTCACGGCCAACGGCAGTACTGGAGGTACAGACATCATTGCAAAAATTCTTAACAAATACAGAAACATCACTCTGGGAAGGGGCATTCTGTATAGTGACCTGATTATCATTTCCTCCTCCTATATTTTATTTCAAAGCATTGAAAAGATTATTTTTGGTATAACAACACTCGTCATCAGCACCTATTTTATCGATTTTGTGGTGAATGGCGTACGACAATCGGTCCAGTTTCTCATTTTCTCCAGAGAATACGAAGAAATTGCAAAACGTATCAGCTTAGAAGCACACCGCGGAGTGACAGTCCTGGATGGGATGGGTTGGTATTCCAAAGAACAGGTCAAAGTACTGGTGGTACTTGCCAGAAAAAACGAATCGGTCAAAATATTTCGCATCGTAAAACAGACTGATCCCCAAGCTTTTGTTTCACAGAGTTCTGTCATCGGAGTTTATGGTCAGGGATTTGATATTATTAAAGCAAAATAAAAACGATCTACATGAAACGTATTTTTTTAGCATTTTTACTCGTGCCACTTACCTGCAATGGTTTTGCTCAAAAAGGGTTTGGTCTGGATGGAACTATTGGAATGGGGCGGAACGGTGGCGATTTGGTTTATCCATTTCTAATAGAAGGACGGATTCAATTCAACGATTATTTTTCCATGAATCTGGGTTTGGGGTTGTGGAATTCCGGGTTTAAAGACAGTTGGGACGACCAAAAAACAATCACTTCAACCTTATACACCATAAGCAGCAATAAAACGCTTCCCAGTGTACAACTAAGCATGCGAGGTCAGGTTCCTGTTTTTAACTATAAAAATAAGCAGGTTCGTTTATTTGCAGAGCCGAAACTCTATTTTTTACCCTTTTCTGCTCAAACAGTCACTCTTAAGGAAGTTTATTACAAATTGGAAGCCGATAACACTACATTTACCCCGACTGGAAAAAGTGACCTGTCAAGCATGAAAAGTGAATCCCATCCAAGATTGTATGGTGGTCTTCAAGTGGGTTTTGCTTACGAAATAACCGATGATGTTGATTTGGCTGTCAGCTATGGTTACACCAATATGGACTTATTCAAGGACTTAAGAGGACGTACAATGACCGATAAATCGTCTAAAGCATGGTCTTTTGATGACAGACTTCCGCGTAAGGATTTGCAACAAATCAATGTCGGTTTTCTGATCAATTTTAACTTGAATTGATTTTTAAATAGTATCTTTGCGCCTTCATTTTCAAGATAGCTTTTCTATCTTATATTTCTGATAATGAGATATTAAAGCTACAGTAGAACAACGCGTTAACTGTAAAAAGATAAAAAATATGAATTTCACTTCTAGTTTTAGACCAAAGCTGATTGATTCAATCAAAAATTACAACCGGACTTTGTTTCTTAAGGATTTGATGGCAGGAATTATCGTTGGGATAGTGGCACTGCCTTTAGCTATTGCATTTGGTATCGCATCCGGTGTTTCTCCTGAACGTGGTTTGATTACAGCCATTATCGGTGGTTTCATCGTTTCGTTTTTTGGTGGAAGTAAAGTCCAGATCGGTGGGCCAACAGGTGCTTTTATCGTTATCGTTTTTGGAATTGTTGAAAAATTCGGGACAAGTGGTTTGATTGTAGCTACCCTAATGGCCGGAATTATGTTGTTCCTGATGGGCGCCCTGAAACTGGGAAGCATCATCAAATTTATGCCCTACCCCATTATTGTTGGTTTCACCAGCGGTATTGCACTGACCATTTTTTCCACACAAATCAAAGACCTTTTTGGTTTGTCCATTGATAAAATTCCAGGTGATTTTATCGGAAAATGGGGCGTTTATTTTCAAAACTTCCATACAACCAATTGGATAGCACTGGCTATTGGCGTAGTAAGTGTTGCACTCATTTTTCTCTGGCCAAAGGTTTCCAAAAAGATTCCGGGCTCCCTGGTAGCTATTGTTTTGATTACAATTGTGGTTTACTACCTTCGGGAAGTTATGGGTGTTACTGGTATTGAAACTATTGGAGACCGCTTCTCCATCAACGCATCCTTGCCCTCACCAAGTACTCCGGAAATCAATATGGATCTGATCCGAGCCCTTTTTCCTGCTGCTTTTACCATTGCCATGTTGGGAGCCATTGAATCCCTGCTTTCAGCTATGGTTGCAGATGGTGTTATCGGAGACCGGCACAATTCCAATCAGGAATTGATGGCTCAGGGTTTGGCCAACATCATTATTCCTTTCTTTGGTGGAATTCCTTGTACAGGTGCCATTGCACGTACTATGACCAACATCAACAACGGCGGCCGAAGTCCTATTGCCGGTATTATCCACGCTTTTGTGCTGCTGATGATCCTGCTCTTTTTAGGCCCGTTGACGAAATATATTCCGATGGCCTGTCTGGCAGGTGTTCTGGTTGTAGTTTCCTACAACATGAGCGAATGGAGGCAATTCAAGGCTTTGTTGAAAATGCCTAAATCGGACGTAGCAGTTCTTTTGATCACCTTCTTTTTGACGGTCATATTCGATTTGACCATTGCTATCGAAGTTGGATTGGTTTTGGCCATCATCCTGTTTATGCGTCGTATCATGGAAACATCTCAGGTTTCGGTACTTGATGAAGACATGAAACTGGACGGTTATTCTGAAGTGGATGAGAAACTTACCATTCCTGATGGAGTGGCTGTTTACGAGGTTAACGGACCTTTCTTCTTTGGTGTTGCCAATAAGTTTGAAGAGCAAATGGACCTATTGGGAATACATCCGAAAGTCCGGATTATCCGTATGCGTAAAGTTCCATTCATTGACACGACGGGTGTCAGGAACTTGAAGAATCTTTGCAAGTCGGCAAAACGAGAAGGCATCATTACCGTTCTTTCCGGTGTAAATCCAAGAGTACACGATGTGCTGGATCAGGCCAATTTTAACGACTTAATTGGTGAAGAAAATATTTGTCCGGACATTTATGCAGCTTTGGACAGAACCAATAAAATACTAGGCGTATGACTTTTGACTCTTTAGGTTTATCTCCGGCTTTAGTAGAAGCCCTGGCAGAACAGAAATACACACAGCCCTATCCCATTCAGATAGAGGCTATTCCTGCCATCTTAAACAAAAGGGATGTCTTAGGAATTGCCCAGACCGGATCTGGTAAAACGGCGAGTTATGTCTTGCCCATATTGATGAACCTGCAAGGGGTCGAGGCTTCTAAAAACAGATTTATAAATGTTTTGGTTCTGGTGCCCACCCGCGAATTGGCCATGCAGGTCAGTGAGGTCTTTTACATGCTCGGCAAGGATCTTCCCACGCGTATCAAAACGATGGCTGTTTATGGTGGAGTTTCCATCAATCCACAAATGATGCGGATGAATGGTGTTAATGTTTTGATTGCTACACCGGGACGTTTGCTGGAATTGACGGAATCGAACGCTGTGCATTTATCCGACATTGATACTTTGGTGTTGGACGAAGCTGATAAAATGCTGAATCTGGGTTTCAAGGAGGAAATGGATCGCATCCTGGCTCTTTTACCCAGGAAACGTCAGAATCTGCTCTTTTCAGCCACATTAAACGACGATGTATCCAGCATCAACCAAATCCTGCTTCACGACCCCATTGTCATCAAAATCGAGCCGGAAAAAGATTATATAGACCTGATCAACCAATTGGGTTATTTCGTTTCGGAAGAACGCAAAGGCCCGCTTTTGCGATACATCATCAAAAGCCAGAATTTAGAACAGGTCCTGGTTTTCACATCCTCCACCTTCAAAGCCGACACGGTAGCCGATAAGCTGCGTAATAATGGTATTAAGGCCGCTGCCATACACAGCAAGAAAAGCCAGGGAGCCAGAACTGAAGCTTTGGCCAAATTCAAGGCGGGCACGCTTCCTGTGTTGGTCGCAACGGATTTGATGTCACGTGGTATAGACATTAAGTTTTTGCCTCACGTCATCAACTACGAACTACCTCGTTCTCCCAAGGATTACATCCACCGGATAGGTAGAACCGGCCGTGCTGAGAACCCCGGTGAAGCCATTTCACTGGTTACACCGGAGGAGCAGCATCATTTTCGGATCATTCAGAAAAAGATGGGGAAACCCATTACGATGATTGACAGTGAGGGGTTGGATTTGAAGGGGTATTAAAGCAAAAAAGCGGTGAAAAACTCTATTTATGAGTCTTCACCGCTTCAATTTTGGTTTGATTACTGATAAACCTTGGCTGAGACTGTATTCAGATAATTTTTTATTCTAACATTGGAAATTCTAAAGCCTACACGTGAAGCTCCATTTTCTTCTGATATAAATTCAACAATATCAACAATATCAACAGACTTTTTGAGTGGAGGAAATACTAAAGTGAATTCTAATGATTTTTGGGCATAACCTGTAACCCAAATCTTTTGATTCAAGGGTAAGTCTCCTTCCAATCTTCGAATAATGTACCTATCCTGGTTTTCCTTGTCAACCATGGTAAATCCCTTATCAAAAGAAAGCCAGTAATTGTCGTTCAGGATAAATACAGCAATTGTCACCCTTGTCTCATTTGGTTTTTTCTCAATTGCAACTACCTGAATTCTATCATTTCTGTCATTGTAGGACAATTGACTAATCTTAACTTGTGAAGGTTTAATTTTATACTCATTAACTTCAACTTTTGGTTCAATAATTTCTACAGGATTACTTGTTTCCTTTTTTGGATTTTCTTTCATTTCAGAATTCATATCATCCATTGCTTTCGCCATCGGAGTCATCATATCTTTTAACATGGTAGTCAAAGCACCCATCTGAGCCTCAAAAACTTTTTTTATCAGATTAACCTGCAACATACTCAAAGCCAGAAGACTGAATTTTTGTGTTTTAACTTGCAAATTCTGTTCCAATTTCAGGGCATCTATTTCTTTTTTTATTTGAGTAAAATCAGTTTTTGTCTGGATTAAATCCTCATTTGTAATAGAAGCACAAAATTGTTCGTTTATCTGATTTTGGCCAACCGCGCTACTACTGCCATTGAGTTCCAACAATTGAATAACTTTCTGTATACTCAGTAATCGCGAAGCCGGATTTTTAGTTTTTAGAGTGATGGCAAGTTCATCTATAGCCAGACCTAAATTTTCAGAAGCTCTAATTAGACCCTTATCTATCTCATCCTCACTCAAATTATTTTTATCTTTTACTTTCCAATCATAGTTAGACCTCTTATAAGTCGTATCCAGTACACCAGAAAGTGCTGTTGTATCAACCATTCCATTGCCTGGAATATCACTTGGATTCTCTTTCTCATTCATAACAAATCGGGTTTCGCCTTTGCCTTCCGTAAAACAGAGCAAGCAAAAAACACCAATTAAAAAAGGTAAGATCGAGATACGGCGCAATACTGTAAAGCGTGCCTGAATTGTATTTTTCATCCTGATAAATCGTTTTTTGGTAAATGAATTGTTGAAACCATTCGCTAAATAGGGATTTTGTTCCATCACTTCCTCGAGGATGATGGTTTGATATTTGTACAGTTCATGTCCTTCGTCAAGGACACTACGGTCTGCCTGATATTCGCTGATATTGCGCAGCTCTTTTCGCACCCACCAGAGTACAGGATTGAACCAAAACAACCTGACCAAGGTTTCCATCACCATCACGTCGACATAATGGTGATGTCTGATATGCCATTGTTCGTGTTTGATTACCACATCCCGCTTATTACCGGTTAAATTTTGGCCAACGAAAATCGTCTTGCAAAAAGAGAATGGCGTTGGTATGTCTGCACTTTCCACTATTTCAAAACCATCGCCTTCACGCACCACTCCCTTGCGCTTCATGGAGATGATTTTAAAATATTGGAGGATAAAAGAAATAATCAAGATTAACGTGACCAAACCATAGATCAGGAACAAGATATTTGGGATAGTAAGAACATCCAACAATAATATTTTGAGGGAAGTATCTTCCCGGGTCTTTTGAGAAACAGGCTCTGCTTCCTGAGGAAAACTACTGGATAAAACAGATGAAGTGATGTTCACATCTGCCGGTTTTTCCAAAGGGACAGTCACTATTGATTGCGAAAAATTTATAGTTTCTTTAGCAGCCTCAACTTTCACAATCTTAACCGGTGGCGTCTTAACAATGATATGAAACTGTGAAAGCAAGATGGACACCAGTGCAATTGAAACCAGGTATTTTCGACTGAGATCGTAGGATGTTTTCCCCCTATAAAATAGTAGGTAGAAAAGAACCATTAGGGTCGAAGCCAGAATAAATTTACCGACCGGCAGGAGTAAGGTAAGGATTTCAGGTATCATGGTTTCTGGTTTAATTCGTTGTTTCGGTTAACTGTATAGGAAAATTTTGTGGTAACGGACTTTGTCTCCGTGTGGATATACGTATTAGTTGCAGCGCTCTGAGCCTGCGTAAGGGCATTTTCAAATATACGAACTACCAGCGGATCCTTAAAGAGTGCTACAAACTGATTTGACAGTTCAGAAGCTACAACCTTGCCGGAATGCTCGCTTTTTAATCTTTCTATTTGTTCTTTTATGGCCGTCAAGTTAGCTGTCGTTCGCTTTAAGTCGTCTATTGTAACGGATTTAATAAACGTAGAATTTAATTCTGAAGCGCCTATCTTCTTTCCATTCATTTCAACATGAGCGAGTTTTGCTACAACATCAAGCCCATTAAAGATGGACGAGGAATTATTTACCCGTATGTATTTATTCATTTTACCTATAGCCGTTTTTAAATCGCCTGAGCTAACTGTCAAGGCAGAATCAAGGCACCTTTTCATAATGGATGAGTCCATCGCGCTGAATAATATTTTAAACATCTTGGCAGAAACTTCTAAACCCTTTGAAAGTGCGGCTATTGCTGAATCTATTTCAGTTTTTCCCTCCGGTTTTTTTTTAATGTTATTTACGTATAATGGATTCAATGCATTAATTTTTAATTGTATTTTACTATTAGCAGAGTCTTTACTATAAGCAGAATCAATGGATGTACTCTCGACAAAGGTGGTCCTAGTAATAAGATAGGTGGAATCCGTAGCAATCGTATCAAGAGTCACAGTATTAATGGAGTCTTTATAAACCTTGGACTGCACCTTAGAAACGAAAGAAAGAAGAAAGACGATACTAAGTAACGCAAAGCGCATACTTGTCTTAGATAGTGAACTATGATCTTGCATGGTTTTAGGTTCTTTGTGTTTAATGGATTAGAATACTTTTCTCAATGTTTATCTATTTTACTTTCTTCCAAAATTTTCATGATACTCTCAATTTCACTCTTTGAAAGCTTCTCTTTTTTGGCAAAAAAGGAAATCATAGATTGGAAAGATCCACTGAAAAAAGTGTCCTTCACCCCAGTCATGAAGCTTTCCATATAAACTTCTCTGGAAATCAGCGGATAATAGCGGTGGCTTTTCCCGGTACTTTCATAACCGACAAAACCCTTATTCACCAATATGCGCATAAAGGTCGAAACGGTATTGTAAGCCGGTTTGGGCTCAGGAATCTCTGCCAGAATATCATTGACAAATCCTTGTTCCTTGTCCCAAAGAACATTCATCAGCTGAAGTTCTACTTTCGTAAGTTCTTTTAGTTTATCCATAGCTTCAAGTAATTGTGAACATTAGTACGATGCAAATATATAACTAATTCTTTAGTTACAACTAAACATTTAGTTGATTTGGTTATTTTAAATATATTTAACATATAGCGCATACGACATTTTTAAAGCTACTTAACTTGTCAAGGAAGAATCTGTCTAAAAACTATTTCATATTTATCCAAATTTATATATCTTTGCATCATGAATTTGTGGAAGGATTTGGACGCTTGCAACCACTTGAAAAAATGCTAAATAATCATATAGTCCGCGCTTAGCGCAACATCCTCCTCAAATTTTATAGTATGGAACAGTGCTCCTCATGAAGTACCGCTCTGAGTTTTTTTACTAAAAACAGTATAAAATGGCTTATTTATTTACGTCCGAGTCCGTATCTGAAGGACATCCGGATAAAGTTTCCGATCAGATTTCTGATGCTCTGTTGGATGAATTTCTGGCTTTTGACCCAGAATCCAAGGTCGCCTGTGAAACATTAGTTACTACAGGTCAGGTTATTCTTGCAGGTGAAGTTAAATCCAAAGCATACGTTGATTTGCAGGATGTAGCCCGCAAAGTGATCAACAAAATTGGATATACCAAGAGCGAATATATGTTTGAGGGTAATTCCTGCGGTGTTTTCTCTGCCATTCACGAGCAATCGGCTGATATCAACCGAGGTGTGGACGGTGCCGCAAAAATAGACCCCATGAACCAAGGTGCCGGCGACCAGGGCATGATGTTTGGCTATGCCACCAACGAAACCGCCAACTATATGCCGCTGGCATTGGATCTGGCCCATGGTTTACTCATGGAGTTGGCAGACATCAGACGCGAGATGACCATCCCTTATTTACGTCCCGATGCAAAATCTCAGGTGACCATCGAATACGATGACAACAACAAACCTATTCGTATCGACACCATCGTTATTTCAACACAACACGACGATTTTGTTAAACCTGTAGATGAAAGCGATGAAGCCATTCAAAAAGCGGATTCTGAAATGTTGGCAAAAATCAAAAAAGACATCATTTCCATCTTGATACCAAGGGTTGTAGCTAAACAAACACCTGAAGTTGCTGCTTTGTTTGACAAGGATATTATCTATCATGTTAACCCAACCGGTAAGTTTGTTATTGGTGGTCCTCACGGAGACACCGGTTTAACAGGCAGAAAAATAATTGTGGATACCTATGGTGGCAAGGGTGCTCACGGCGGTGGTGCATTCTCCGGAAAAGATCCCTCAAAAGTGGATCGTTCAGGAGCATACGCAGCACGTCACATTGCTAAAAACATGGTAGCAGCTGGTGTTGCCGATGAAGTGCTGGTTCAGGTTTCATACGCCATTGGCGTTGCCAAACCCATGAACTTATACGTAAACACCTACGGAACATCAAAAGTGACTATTTCTGACGGAGATTTAGCAAAGAAAATGTACGATCTTTTTGATATGCGCCCAAAAGCCATTGAAGAAAGACTGAAACTTCGCTTTCCCATCTATTCCGAAACAGCCTCTTACGGACACATGGGACGCGAACCAAAAATCGTAACCAAGATTTTTAACTCCCGTTACGAAGGCGAAAAAATCCTTGAAGTAGAACTCTTTACCTGGGAAAAACTCGATTACGTCGACAAAATCAAAAAAGCCCTTGGCCTCTAACCAACCGCTCTCCCCCAATACCAAACAGGCTGCCCCACGGATAGCCTGTTTTTTTACCTGATCATGTAGTTTTGGAATCTATCTTTCTTTAAAAAACCAAATTCCTTGCAAGGGTTTATTTCAAATGGGTGATGCAGTTCAAGGCGCAACTTCCGAATCACACCGGAGCGTACTTTTCGTACGTGAGGATTGATGAGGGAGCTGCAACGCAGAAATGCGCTCCCATTTGAGATAAACCTATAGTTGGCCTTGGTCTATTTGTATAATAATGCGCTCCAACACATAATCCTCATCCTCCGGATCATACCCCATCTTCAAATCCGTCCTGAAAATCTTCGCAACCCCCTGCCACAGAGTAGCAGAGAAATTTCCCCTATACGCACGTATCAAATCAAAAGGGGAAGTTTTACATTCACGGTTAATCAATTTCAGCAATATTTTACCCTGACTATAGGACATTTTTCTCAAGGTAGGTTCATATTCCTTAACCAGATCTTTTTCCATCTGTCGAAGATGCTTATCACGCAATTTCTGATCAGGAAGGGTTTGTACATAATCCATAGTTTCGAGCAAGGTGTAATAAACCACCTTTGACAATGGATACACAATTTTGACGTCCCTGACCAACTTCCAGTAATATTTTTCATCCCGTTGATTCTTGAATATTTCCTTTGGAAAAACAAAAGCAGAGGTCAAATAGCCCATAGGAATCGTATCTCCCTTATCTACAATGGCATAAGTGGTATGATGAGGCTTATTACTTGGTTCCACACCCCATACCTCCTGGTACTCTTGTTTTACAGGAGCTATTGGATTTTGCTGAGCATAGGAGCTGAGAAAGCAAAAGGTGAAAAGACTAAATAAAAAAAAACGTTTCCGTTTCATACCATCATTCTTGCGTGAAATACAAAAATACGGTTTTTTCCTCTTAGAGTGAACGAAAAAAATCCATTTTACTTTTATTAAACTTTGAATGCTAAAAAACAAACAATATATTATATCTTTTTTATGTTTCTTTATTGTTATTTTATTTATACTTTTGCTAACAATAATTTAAGATATGGCACGAAAAATTGTTTTAACGATTTTAATTGTAAGCGGCTTTCAGCTAAACCTTTATGCCTTAGATTATGCATTAAACGATCCATCGTGGCAAAAGGACGGAAGAAGTATGGGCCTGGGTGGTGGTATGAATGCAATAGATCAAGAAACGTCGGAGGGCCTTTCCATAAACTATTTGCTCCCATACCAGTTGGCTGAACTTTCTACCAGAAGTCTGAAAATTGCTCATCAGACAAAATGGATGAACCTGGAAGGAATATGGGCTCAGTCGGGTGATGTTGTTTTTAGGGAAAATTACATAGCCTTGGGCTTTTCAAGATATCTTTCGGGTACTTTCATGCTCAAAATTAAAGCAGGTTATTATCAGTCAGATTTAATCAGTGGAGAAAAAGGCTCCACATTTTTAGCTGAAATAAACTGCAAATACAAACTTAACGAGAAGCTGGAAATAGATGTTTACCTTTTCAACCCATCCTGTTCAAAAATTAAAAAAACGGGATATAGCATTCCTTTGATTCAATCTTTTCATCTGGGAGCAACTTATTCCCCGGCAAAAAATATACAAGGTTTGGTAGAAATCGAGAAATCTCTACAAGATAAAGCCATCGGACATTTAGGTCTTGAATACGACATGTTTGAGCTGTTTAGTATCAGAGCCGGTTTTTCATCACAGCCTTTTATGCCTTCCTGGGGAATTGGAGGCAGGTATCGTCGTTTCAATTACAGCCTTGGAGCAAACAATCATCCCATACTTGGTTTTAGTTCGTGCTTTTCACTTGGATACAAGTGGTAAAAATTAACAGAAATTCATGAGACTGGCCCTACAAATGTGCATCCTGATGTTGGGATCCTCCTGCATAGTTTTCGCACAGGAAAATACCGAAGAAGATTCAGTCTTCACAGAAAATAAAATAACACAGGACTGGACGCCACTAATTGAAGAAATCCTGGAAAACAGCGAAAGTGAAGAAATAGCAGAAAAGTGGCAGGAAACTTTATCTGAACTTGCAGATAACCCTATTGCTCTGAATACTGCGACAAAAGAATCGTTGGAAAGCATCCCGTTTTTAAATGAAAGTCAGGTGGAAGCGCTCTCCTACTATATTTACAGATATGGTCCGCTGTTAAGTCTTTCTGAGCTACTGTTGGTGGAAGAGATGGATGAACAGACACTCCGCTGGTTGAAACCCTTTGTCTGCCTTGGAAAAGCAACCTCTTTTCCTATTGAAATGCCCACTTTGAAAAAAGCCTTAAAATATGGAAAACAAGAAATCCGGTTGAGTGCAGGACGTTCTGTTCAGGAAAAACTGGGATATATGAATGTCACTGATAGTATCCAAAACGGTAAATCCTATTCCGGAGATCCATTTCATCTGTATTTTAGATACGGTTTCAACTACAAAGAAAAAATGCAATGGGGGCTGGCACTGGAAAAAGATGCAGGTGAAAAAATATGGGACAGGAAAAACAAAGGCATAGATTACGCCTCTTTTCATTTTTTGCTCAAAGATCAGAAAAGGATTAAATCACTCATCATTGGTGATTACAACGTAAAGTTTGGGCAAGGTTTAGTGTGTGCAAGCTCTTTTTCACTGGGAAAAAATGTTGCTGGAGTAACACTTGAACAGACAGGGACAAACCTAAGCAGACACTTTTCAACTTCTGAATCCGGATTTTTTCGAGGTATTGGAGCTACATTCGTTTTGAAACCATACGTCTGGCAAAATGCAGAAACAAAAGGAAAATTCGGATTGAATCTGACAACTTTCGCCTCGCTCAGAAACCTGGACGCAAAAATCATTAATAACAGCTTTCCCATTGTTTCCCTGGGTGAATTGCATCGGACAAAAGCAGAATCAGACATCAAGGATAAATTGGGAATGTACACGCTGGGAATGCATTTTGCGCTAAGAACAGACTTTGGTCAATTTGGCCTGACCGGGATAGGTTACCGTCTGAACGCCAGCATTAATCCGGAATGGAAACCCTACAATTGCTATTACTTGAGGGGAAAACAAGGTGGAAATATATCTATAGATTACCGCCTTCGTGTTCACGGAATACAGTTTTTCGGAGAATTGGCTCTGGATGAAAAAAGAGAAAAAGCTTTCATATCCGGTTTATCACTTAAACCCTATGCTAATCTTGATTTCTCCTTTTTAGCCCGTAACTATGCGCCTAAATACAACGCGTACTTTGCAAATGCCTTTTCCGAAGGAACTTCCACAAAGAATGAGCAGGGGGCTTTCGCTATTATAGAATGGAGGCTTATTAAAAATTTAAGAGTAAATGCGTACTACGATGTTTTTGTTTTTCCATGGTTGAAATATGGAGTTAACGCACCGTCAACGGGAACCGATTATGTCCTTCAAACAACATGGACACTCTCTCCCAAAAGCCAGGTGATTGTTCGGTTTAAGTCAAAAGTGAAGGAAAAGAATGTTAGCAATGAAGCATGTACTTTTTCTTCGATAGAAAGTCAGTTAAAAAACCAGTTTCGCTTACAGATAACTTCAACAAATGGGTCCTGCACCTTAAAGACCGTCCTGGACGGGAACGAGACAGGCTACAAGACCAAAGGAAACAAACCCCTTGGATTTGCAGCCTCTCAGGAAGTGACTTACGTTCCAAAAAGTGGTGGCTTTGGCTTTTCTATGAGGTATGCCCTGTTTGACACGGAGACGTTTGATAACAGGATCTATTCGTACGAAAGAGACCTGCCCGGAGTTTTCTCCATGACTTCCCTTTATGGAAAAGGCTCCAGATTTAGCCTGTTATTCCATTACAAATATTCAAAGGCTATCAGTATGCAAGTAAAAATCGGACATAGCTTCTACCGCGACCGGCAAAACGTTGGAACGGCATTGGAGCAAGTTCAGGGAAACCAATTGACCGATATCCGAGCGCTTTTCTTGTGGAAATTCTAATCAAAAAGGACTATGGTGGATTTTTTCCATACCTTTGCATGTAAGAATAAAAACATCAAATTATGGCAACAATACTTTTTGAAGAGATCATTTTTGGCCCTATCCACAGTCGAAGACTTGGTACATCACTGGGCGTGAATCTTTTACCGCTACATGGCAAACTTTGTTCCTTTGATTGTCTCTATTGTGAATGCGGTCTGAATGCCCGGAACAAAAGTGGCAGCTTGCCAAAGGCTGAAGAAGTGAAACAAGCACTGGAAGCTAAATTGATCCAACTTAACGCTGAAGGGACCTTGCTTGATGTCATCACCTTCGCTGGAAACGGTGAGCCTACCATTCATCCGGAATTTGAACGAATCATCGACGACACCATATCTCTCAGGAATCAGTATTTCCCAAAAGCGAAAGTCAGCGTTCTCTCCAATGCGACGCAACTGGACAAGCCAAAGATCTTTTCAGCCCTGCTCAAAGTGGAAAATGCCATCCTGAAACTTGACAGCGCATTTGATGAAACGGTACAAATTCTGGATCGCCCGGTTTCCTCGTCTTTTTCCATCAAGCATCTGGTTGAAAAAATGAAAACCCTGAAAGGCAAACTGATCATCCAGACCCTTTTCACCAGAGGAGCCTATGAAGACAAGGTTTTTGACAATACGACCGAAGTCGAAGTTTCTGCCTGGATAGAACTTATACGCGAAATTGCACCTGAATCCGTGATGATTTATGCCATCGACAGAGAAACAGCAGTGGCCGGACTGGAAAAAATATCAGTCAAAGAATTAAAAACCATTGCCAATAGATTGAAGGATGAAACAGGTATCGATGTATCTGTAGCAGGATGATAGAATAAATGAAACAAACCTCCTTTATCCTTAGAAAGACAGCAGACGGGTCTGATACGCTTTTCTCCTCCGAAATGGATGAATCGTATCACTCAGTGAATGGTGCTGCTCAGGAGTCCAGACACGTCTTTATTGAAGCAGGGTTGCATCAGATGAATAAAAAAATCCTGAAGGTTTTCGAGGTTGGTTTTGGGACAGGATTAAATGCACTCCTCACCTGGGAAGATGCTCATAAAAACAATCTTCAGATAGAATACGATGCCATCGAAGCATACCCTGTATCGAAAGATGTCATCAAAACCCTCAATTATAGAGATTTCACCCCTGAATTGCCATCAGACGCTTATTTAAAACTGCACGATACAGAATGGGAAATTCCGACAGTACTGGAGGATATCCGATTCACCCTGTTAAAGATACCAGGCGATTTTACGGATTATACGTTCAATCAAACATACGACTTAGTCTATTTCGATGCCTTTGCTCCAGATAAACAAGCTGAAATGTGGGATGAACGTTTGTTTTTGAAACTATTCCATGCACTCAACAATCAAGGCATTTTAGTGACCTATTGTGCCAAAGGAGAAGTTCGACGCCGCATGCAACGAGCAGGATTTCAGGTAGAACGCATTCCTGGCCCTCCGGGAAAACGAGAAATGCTCAGGGCTATCAAATCAATTTCCCAGAAGGAAATAGACAGCTATGGACAACAGGATCAAAATAAAGAATAGACTACGGGAAAACATCGTATCTATTAAAGAAAAAAAATGAGCCACCGTTAAAGTAGAAAGGCAGAATAAAATAACCAGCAACCCTATATCATTTCCGGAAAAGAGCCAAAGTATCAGAAGGCTAAACCAAAGCAAAAGCACACTGTTCAAATAATTTCTGGTACGAAGCTTTTCCAGATGCTGCCTGAGCCAAAAAGACATCATGGCAGATATCATCAGAATCCCTAAAAAGGAAGTATAGGCAATTTCAGCCGGAGGAAAGCTGGCAAAATTAATCAGGTCATGCTGAATCAGGTCTTGACTGAATTTTTGCAGAAAGGTAAAATCTTCGTATAAGAAAGAGACTCCTCCAATAATCCAGAAAATGCTGAATGCTCCAATCAAGGACGCAAAAAAACTTTTCAAGGAAAATATCTGCAAAATACCCATCACTATCCAAAGGACAGGTACAAGAAAAATAATTTTGCTTTGAAACAATGAAGCTATTGCCAACAAAACAAACGCATCAAATACGGAACGATTCACAGGACCAGTCTCACAGGCTGCAAAAAGTCGCAAACACGACCAGCAGAAGAAAAAGCAGGAAACGGAAGTCCCATCCAATGGAATGATTGGAATGATGGTAGCTGAAAAAACACAAAAAATAAAAAATGGGAAAAAACTTCTGATCCGGATTAAACGAAACTCAGAAGAGATGAATTGTAAAAGAAAAGCACTACCAAACAAAAGCAGAAAACGGAATAGATATCCAACAAAAAAGTTCTGAAAAAGTAAGTCAAGCTGAAAACCAAAGATATTCTTTCCATATATTTCAGTAAAAGCAGAAATCCCGGCAGCTTGTTTATCTGCATAAAAATAGGAAATATTGCCAAAAACTGAAAGCAACAGCATTAAAAGGCCAACCATCCAAAGCCCATTGGCATAAACAATCCGCGTCAGGAAACTTTTTTTCATCCGATCTGATGTTTTTTAGATTTTAACCGAAAGCAACGTGCATGAAAATTTCCTGCACGTTCTTTTACTTTCAATTATAAATCGAAACCTATATCCGTTCTAAAATATTTTTTGTCAAAGCTTATTTTCCCGGCATTTTCAAAAGATTTTGCCAAAGCTTCTGCTTTATTTTTACCATAGGAACTAACAGCAATAACACGTCCACCATTGGTCAAAACATCATCACCAACCTTTTTGGTCCCTGCATGAAACAAGATGCTGGTTTCCACTTTCTCGAAACCGGTTATTTTTTTTCCTTTTTCGTAATCTCCGGGATAACCGCCTGAAACCAACATCACTGTCACAGCCGACCGGGGGTCAAATTTAAGTACCTTTTCGTTTAGATTACCTTGTGCAACACCTTCCAGAAGGTCTACAAAATCGGACTTTATGCGCAACATGACCACTTCCGTTTCGGGATCTCCCATGCGGGCATTGTATTCAATGACAACGGGTTCACCATTCACCTTAATCAGTCCCAGAAACAAAAATCCCTTGTAAACGATGCCTTCGGAAGTCAATCCATTGATGGTAGGCTTAATGATCCGCTCTTCCACTTTTTTCATAAAAACTTCATCGGCAAAAGGAACAGGAGAAACAGCTCCCATACCACCGGTGTTCAGTCCTGTATCTCCAACACCAATTCGTTTGTAGTCTTTGGCTTCGGGTAAAATTTTATAATTGGTGCCATCTGTCATAACAAAGACCGAACATTCTATGCCTGAAAGGAAGGCTTCAATAACTACAGTACTGCTGGCTTCTCCGAATTTACCATCCAACATGGATTGCAGTTCTTCAATTGCCTCTTGTAGGTCGTTTATAATCAAAACGCCTTTTCCTGCTGCCAATCCGTCGGCTTTCAGGACATAGGGCGAAGTCATGCTTTTCAGAAATTCAACACCATCATCAAGCGTTTCAGAGGTTACACTTTTATAGGCTGCTGTCGGAATACCATGTCTTTGCATGAACGCTTTTGAGAAATCCTTGCTTCCCTCCATCTGAGCGCCTTCCCGGGAAGGGCCGATAACCGGAACATCTTTTAAATCAGTGTCCACGGCAAAAAAATCATAGACCCCATTTACCAATGGATCTTCTGGCCCAACAACGACCATATTCACTTTATTGGTCAGGACAAAATCCTTCATGGCTGCAAAATCATTGACAGAGATGGGAACATTTGTTCCGACAAGAGAGGTTCCGGCATTTCCCGGTGCAATAAATAAAGAACTTACCTTGGGACTTTGAGCAATTTTCCAGGCGATGGCATGCTCACGTCCACCTGAACCTAGTAGCAGGATATTCATAGAATGATCAATTGTGTTTGGTTGGCAAAGATAAGTCTTATTGATAAGATGTTTGCAGTTTTTGGTGTATTTTTGCAATCATGACTATCAATGACTTAACATTATTCATCAAAAATCAGGCTTTGAGTCTCGGATTTGAGTCTTGTGGCATAGCCAAAGCTGCTCAAATTTCCGATTCCCAGATTGCTCATTACCGTTCCTGGCTTGAGAAAAAACACCATGCCGGAATGAGCTATATGGAAAACCATTCGGAGAAACGGTACGACCCAAGACTCCTGGTGGAAGGCTGTCGCTCAGTAATCGTTGTCGCACTCAATTACGAACCCGTCAAAAAACAGAGCCCTGAAGCTCCGCAAATTGCCGGATTTGCATACGGAAAGGACTACCACGAAATTATTCGCACCAAACTCCGCACCTTGCTTCAACACATCAATGATTTGGGACTGACGGTTCACGGACGGGCATTTGCAGACTCCGCCCCCATTGCTGAACGTTATTGGGCGACACAGGCCGGTATTGGCTGGATAGGCAAGAATCGGCAGCTTATTTTACCGGGAAAAGGATCTGCCTTTTTATTGGGGGAATTGCTGGTTGATCTGGATCTGGAGTACGACACTCCTATATCAAATTATTGCGGAAAATGCAGACGCTGCCTGGATGCCTGTCCTACAAAAGCATTGAACGAAACCTCGGGACTTGATGCCAATCTTTGCCTTTCCTACTTAACCATTGAAAAACGGGGGCCTTTTAATCACTCGGAAGCTTCCATTGTTGGAAAAAATAATTGCCTGTTCGGATGTGATATATGTCAGAAGGCCTGCCCGTGGAACCGTTTCTCTACGGGAAACAACATCCCTGAATTTCAACCAAAAGAAGGATTTATATCCATGAAAAAGGAAGACTTTGAAAAAATGACTGAGGCAGAATTTAATACCCTATTTGCAGAAACTTGCTTTGAACGGACTGGATACGAGGGTTTTGTCAGAAACCTGAAAGCAAAATAAAAAAAAGTCCGGTTATCTTTTCAGATTACCGGACTTTAGAGTTGTCTCACAAGGATTCGAACCTTGACAGGCAGAACCAAAGACTGCAGTGCTACCATTACACCATGAGACAATCCTCATTTGCTTTCCTTTGAAAGCGGGGGCAAAAGTACATAATATCTTTGACCTTACAAATAGTTCGGCGAGATTTTTACCTTGCTATCAGCAAAAAATAGTTTTTCTTACCCTTTTGTGCCAGGATATATCGTCCATTCAATAAGTTGGAGGTATTCAAAAGACCTTCCACTTCCATCCATTTTTCCTTGTTGATTGAAAAGCCACCAGCCTGGACCATTTTTCTCATTTCTCCCTTGGAAGGGAAAACAGGAGCCGTCTCAGTCAGAAGTTCCAAAGCCTTAACACCGGATGCCAGCGATTCAAGAGCTATTTCGAAAGTAGGAACACCTTCAAACACTGCCAGCAACGTTTCTTCATCCAGATTCCGGAGCGCATCGGCTGTATCATTTCCAAATAAAATGGAAGAGGCTTCTATCGCGGCATTATAGTCTTCTTCCGAATGGACCATGCACGTAATTTCTTTGGCAAGTCTTTTCTGAAGAATACGTAAATGAGGAGCTTCCTGATGTTCAGTTATCAGGCTTTCAACATCTTCTTTTGAAAGAAAAGTAAATATTTTAATGTATTTTTCGGCATCGGCATCGCTTACATTCAACCAGAATTGTACGAATTTATAGGGTGAAGTATAGCGGCGATCCAACCAAATATTTCCTGTTTCAGTTTTACCGAATTTCCCTCCGTCTGCCTTTGTTATCAAAGGGCAAACCAACGCAAAAGCTTCTCCTCCGCAAACACGGCGAATAAGTTCTGTACCTGTGGTTATGTTTCCCCATTGGTCAGAGCCACCCATTTGAAGCTTACAGTTTTTTTCCCGATATAAATGCAGGAAATCGTAACCTTGCAAAAGTTGATAGGAGAATTCGGTGAAAGACATCCCTTCATTCGACTCAGAGCTCAGACGTTTTTTAACGGACTCTTTTGCCATCATATAGTTTACAGTCAGATGTTTTCCAATATCCCTGATGAAATTCAGGAAGGAATAATTCTTCATCCAGTCGTAATTGTTAACCAGTTCAGCCGCATTGGGTGCAGAGCTTTCAAAATCGAGAAATCCGGACAATTGGCTTTTAATGGCTTCCTGATTGTGGCGAAGTGTTTCTTCATCCAATAAATTTCTTTCCTGCGACTTTAAGGATGGGTCACCTATCATTCCGGTAGCACCACCAATCAATGCAATGGGTTTATGACCACAGCGCTGAAAATGCATTAACATCATGATACTTACGAGGTGACCAATATGCAGAGAGTCTGCTGTCGGATCAATTCCCACGTAGGCAACAGACATTTCTTTTTTTAATTGTTCTTCTGTGCCGGGCATCAGGTCTTGAATCATACCCCGCCATTGTAATTCTTGAATGAAATCCATTTGAAAATTGCTGTTACTATGTTGATAGATTGTTAATTTATGTTATATTCCATGAAATTAGTAAGATAGAATGAACATTTGGGTACAAAAATACGTCTTATTTCATAATAAAAGATAAATTGATTGAAAAATTTGCCTAAACCAATACGTTGAATTATTTTTGCATGTTATTATTCTTTTGGTATTAGGTCTTTAGAGGCTTTTTTTACCAAATTATTTATTCATTTATTAAAAAAATCAAACATTTATGAAACCACTCCAAAGTAATGTGTTGATTTTTTCTGTAAAAGGTTCTGTTCTTGGCACCAAAGTCCAGGAGTCACTTTCGAACACTCGTGCTGTTTTAGAAAACACATACAGCGTTCAGAAGGCTTTTGAATTTATCACTGAGGAAACCCCTTGCTTAATATTTTTTGACACCCCGTCAGATGATGTAAAAGCAATTGAACTTTGCAAAAAAATCAAGAAATTAAAAGAAGAACAACGTTTTAACGTATACTTCTTGATCGACAACAATCAAAACATCGAAGAACAATTAGAATGGTTCGACCTTGGCATTGATGAATTTGGCACACGTGATACAAATTCAACCCTGATTGCCCGTCGTGCATTGAACATCCTGTCCAAATATTTGGGGAACACCAAAGACATGGTTCCACAAAAAGGGATAGTTATTGACCGCGAACGCTATTTGGTATTCAAAGACGGTAAAGATATTTTCTTACCACGCAAGGAATTTGAACTTCTTGTTTTGTTGGCTTCAAAACCATTGAAAGTCTTCACACGTGAAGAAATCTTCAAATTGGTATGGGGAAACAAATCCATTGTTGGTGATCGCACGATTGACGTACATGTACGTAAAATCCGCGAAAAAATTGGTGAGAAATTCATCTGCACCATTAAAGGTGTAGGTTATAAATTTGTTGGTTAATTCTAAAAAAATACTGTTTTAAGAAAACGGTAGAGAAATTCAGGAGATTATAATTGTTGTAAAGCAATTATAGTCTCTTTATTTTTTAGAAAACACTGTATTTATTGAATAGTGAAGAATAATTTGACTCAATCTGTTTTTCCAGATATTCCATAGAGCATTGCAGGATCCTTTCTGCCTGCTCGTAAACAACATCAATATCCACACCACTGTTATCCGTTTCCAGAAAAAGCCGATCGGGTGGACACGCGAGCAATCCTTCTTTATTAAACTTTGGACCAAAAGAAAGGTAAAAGCCCTTGCTGATATATTGTGCTGCCTCTTGTTTTCCTCCCCGAAAACCATGGATTATCCATGCAGGAATAGTTGGATGTGCTTTTTTTGCTTCCAGCATTTCAGACATAGCACGAACAACGTGCAACAAAACCGGCTTATTGGTCGTTTCTGCTATTTCAAGCTGAGTCTTAAAAACCGACAATTGGATGTTGAACGGAACAGATGAACTTTTATCAAGCCCAATTTCTCCAATCAATAATACCCTTTGATTCAAAAAATCATCCATCAGACTTAAAATAGAATCCAACTCCCAACCTAAAGCATTCCATGGATGAATTCCAAGGCTTATAAAGGCGTTTTCGCCCTGAGCCCCTAACCCACAGCCAAAACGCTTAAAATCTACAGGTTCAACGCTTAGAATTTGCTTTATCCCGGACTTCAGTTGAGATTGATGACTATGAATATCTATCCGCATACTAAATGTATAAAAAATTACGGTACTGGATCATAACCATGACCACCCCATGGATTGCAGCGCAAAATTCTTTTAAGTGCAAGCCATGCTCCTTTAAACGGACCATATTTTTGAATGGCCTCAACGGCATATTGAGAACAGGTGGGTGTATACCTGCAAGAGGCAGGAGTTAATGGAGAAATGGCATATTGGTAGAATCTGATGACCCCCAAAAAAAAATAGTTGAAAATCTTTTTCATCCTGTATGTATTAGGCCTGAAAGCTACGAATTTAAAGACTCAATCTAAAAAGATTCAATGTCAGAAGACTCTATTGATTCCAAAGCCATTACTTTTTCCTGGAGTAATTTTGCCAATTTAACCAGAGCTTCTTTCATCTTCTTTTCAACCTTGGGATATTCGAGAACTTCAGATGGTATCCAGATAAAGGCAATATGCATGGAAAAACCTTGAGCAAGAGCTTGTGCCCTGAATACTTGTTTATTTAACCGATATGCTTCGCGCAAGAGTCTTTTGACCCTATTTCTATCAACAGCATGTTTTAGTTTCTTCTTGGGCACACTCATCACAACTTGTAACTCTGGATTTTGGTCTGCTTTAAAAGCCAGCCAAACCACTCGTACAGGATAGGACATGAACGACTCTCCACTCAGAAAAAGTTCATTGATCCGAGTCTCACTGCAAAGGCGTTCTTGTTTGGGAAATGTAAATGGAGGATTAGCCATAAAAAATCAACACGCTGTTTTCACAAAGGTAGAGTTTCTACCGGAAAACAGCGTGCTGTATAGTCAGTTAAATAGAATTATAATTTTTTCGCAGCTTTGTGATTTTCTTTGATGTACATATCAATTGCTGCAGCCATAGAAGGTGCTGCAACAGTCGGTGCTTCAACATCCAGTCTTAAACCCGCATCACGAACGGCTTTCGCAGTGGTAGCGCCAAAACAGCCAATGGATATTTCACCTTGTTCGAAGTTGGGGAAATTTTTAATTAGGGAGGCTATCCCTGAAGGACTAAAGAATACCAACATATCGTAATCAAAAGGTTCACCTGGTTTAAAGTCATTGCTTACCGTACAATACATGACAGCTTTTGTATATGCAATCCTTTTTTCATCCAGACGAACAATCAGGTCTTCTTTGTGCACATCCGATACAGGCACCAGGAATGTTTCACCGGCATGTTTCTGAATCAATACGACCAAATCATCCACTTTTCCACTGGTTGAATGAAAAATCTTACGTTTACGATACACTATATATTTTTGCAGATACAAAGCTACCTGCTCATTGATGCAAAAATATTTCATTGTTTCAGGAATAGAAATACGCATTTCTTCGCATAAGCGGAAAAAATGATCCACAGCAGTACGAGCTGTAAAAATCACAGCAGTATGATCCAGAATCGACACCCTTTGTTGTCTGAATTCTTTAGCTAAAACAGGCTCAACCTTTATAAAGGGGCGGAAATCTATTTTTAAACCATATTTTTCAGTCATATCAAAATAGGGAGACTTCTCAGTAGTCGGCTTTGGCTGGGAAACTAGCAAATTCTTAATTTTCAAAATCTTAAATTTTTAAAAATGAACGCTCAAATTATAGTAGAAACAAACCCTTATAAAACAATAAAATAGGTAAAATTTCCAAGGCGCAAAGATACAAAATCAAATATAAAAAATCCCCAATTTTAATGGAAAAAATATTTATTGCTTTTGCAAACAGCCAGATTTTGGTAATTATCAAAAAACCAATCACCCATGAGAGAATAAAAAACACGTTCATTTGTAGGCCGATTTCTGAAAAAATCAAAACAGGTGTGAGGCTAAAAGCGAAAAAGGATAGTGTTGTTTTGGAAGCTGAAATCCATCGTTTGGTTTGATATGAATTGAAAAAAAACCAGCCCAACATTCTGAAAATGGAAAATTTCAGGATAAAATAACTCACAGCATATAGAAAAAGCCGCAGAAAAAGCCATGAATCCAACTCGTATACTTCCTGATTTTCACCAATATTGATCAGAATAGGCGCAAATAAGGCAATAACCACAATGCTTAAGACCCATAAATATTGACTAAATTGAGACCACTTTTGGCCACTTTCTTCAGAAAGATCAGCCCGCCCATCTGAAATAAAAACGTTCCTGATGGAATTATTTAAAAATTTCAGACCATTTTTGATTAAATAGGCAACAAGCAATGTTTCCATAAGCAACAATACCAGAAGCAAACTTTCAGACATCATTTTATCCGAACGAAAGATGCCATCATGCCTGGTAAAATTAGTAGCATTTCTTTGATGAATAAGTTGGATGGAATCTTGAAGCCAACACTTTGTATCTACCGGAGGTGTTGCATAACTGGTATAATGCCAATCATTCAGCATGATTGCTGTTGAATCGGGATAAGCAGTACTGTCCAACCGAGCGGTGGTATTTATTGTAGTGAGCGTATCTGCCTCCATTCTCTGCTTAATTAACCAGGGTCTTCATTAATTTTCGCAAAAATAAGCATTTCTTTTCGTATTTTTGCGACACATCATGATTCATATGAAACCACAAATACACAATAGGGTTTTCCTGACTGGCTCTACGGGGCTGGTAGGTGGACATCTTATCGTTAATTTATATCAATCGGGTAAAAAGATTCGAGCATTAATTCGTCCGACATCCTCTTTCGTTCAACTTAAACTGATTTGTAAGTTTTACGATCAGTCCTTTGAGGAGTTATACGAATCTGTGGAATGGGTCTTTGGTGACACCTTGGATTTTGTGGGTCTTTGTGATTATTTAAAGGATGTCGGAGAAGTTTACCATTGCGCGGCCGTTGTTTCATTTAATTCCAAGGATGACAATGAATTACTTCGAACCAACATTCAGGGGACATCCAATATGGTTGATGCAGCCTTGAAATGTGCTGTACAAAGTTTCTGTTTTATCAGTTCGATCGGGGCTTTAGGTGCTGTTAAAGACGGAGGGATTGTCCATGAAAAAAGCCCGTGGAAAAACGACGGAAAAACCTCAGCCTATTCAAAAAGTAAATTTCTTTCCGAACTTGAGGTATGGAGAGCCCAAAACGAAGGCTTAAATACAGTCATTATTAATCCCGGAATTATTCTTGGCCCAGGTTGTCCCAACAAAGGAAGTCTGCTTCTTTTTCAAGCTGGTCGTAGGGGTATGCCTTTTTATACCAAGGCTAAAACAGGTTATGTCGACGTCAGAGATGTGTGTAGGGCAGCTACTGAACTTGTAGAAAAAGAAGTTTACGGTAAACGCTTTATTCTGGTTTCTGAAAACATCAACAACAAGGAGCTGTTTACTTTAATTGCTGCAGAATTTAATGCCAAGCCTCCTCGTTTTGAAGCAGGGACAGTTTTATTAACCCTGGGAGCCTTTTCATCGAAAATCTACGGAGCAATCACCTGCAAAACACCTCAATTGACAAATGAAACTGTCCGATCTGCTCAGAAAACGCAAATATATTCCAATCAACTCATAAAAAGCACCCTAAATTTTGATTTCATTTCTTTGAGACAAACTATTCAGGACACTGCACTTTTCTTAAAGAATCAAACAACAGATTGTTGAAAAGGAAATTTATTCCTGAGACAAAAAGTTAAAACCGGCTATACAACTCCAGACTTTTAAATCGGAGCGTATAGCCGGTCTTATTGAAAAAATGGCTCCAGATTTTGGAAGGAACAAATCTGGAACCATCTTAAAATAGCTCTTTGTTAAAGTGTAAAACCTGTAACGATTTATTCCACTTTTTTACCGCTGAATTTTGTATCAATTTCCTTAATGATGTGTTTAGCCAAAGGCAAGGAAAGTAACTGCAAAGCTGCAACGATAATCAAGGCATATTTAAGGGCAAAGGTTTCTGAAGCCAGGTAAGCCATCAGAATAAAGAGAATCATACCAAGAGCACGTCCGAAGAACAAACCAATTTCATGACTCAGGATATATGCATATTCGTTCCGCTTTTCAATAGCAGAAACGGCATCAATGGTTTTCAACATGGTGGGGAAATAAGCCAAATCGTGAAGTGGTTGAAAAAGCACTTTACAAAGCACAAAAACAATCACACCAAAGGCAGAAAAAAGCAATCCGTTTGTAACGGTACCAATAAAGAACACTAAAAGTCCGAAACCGAAGATTGCCATCCGGTGTTTGGGTTTTGCCACACGTCCGAGGACATAGACTAAAATGACTGTTAAACCACCTCCAACACCTTGAATCAAGCCTAAAGAACCTTCATTTCCTACCAGGCGCATCACCAAAATAGCAGGAGCTGTAACCAGAAAACCTTGTACCAAGCCCTTCAAACCTGCCAATGCAAGAAACTTCACCCAAAGAGAATGAAACTTGTAGTAAAAGAATTTCTTTTGAACAGGGTTTGAAAATTTACCTTTCGATAAGGCAATACATGCTCCTATTGCTATAAACAGAACGATAACCGTAATAACCTTATAGCCCTGGTTGGCATCCATATCCAATCCAAACAAGGCAACACCGTCCAAGCTTCCCAAAAAAGCACCTACACCCAATGGAATAACGATGCCCCAAAGTGAAAAGAAGAAAGATTCCAGTCCGCAAAAATAATTTCGGTTATCATCTTTGGTCGAAACCAAGGTCAGTAAATAGCGGTTGGTCCAAAAGAAACCGGTTGATGCACCTAATGCGAAACCTGCAATACCCAACCCAACGATGTTGATGGATTGTATAAACATCATGGCCATCAAAGAAATCGCGGTCAAGATGATACCAAAGCTGTAAAGCCAATTTACCTTGAAATACTTTAGCAAGATGCCATTCAGAACTGATGTTGAAACGACGCCGACATACATGCATAACTGATAAATAACAACATTGGTAGAATTTCCTGTATTGCGCATGATGTATGCACCCACAAAAATTTCAATGATAGGCAATATCATGGCATACAGCATATTGGTAATCAATAGTGTACGGATATTGAGCGGTTGAGATTTGAAGAATGTTAGTTCTCCGGTTAGTTTACCCACGATTCGTTTTTTTTAAGGTTTTTAATATCTCAGCGATTGAAAACTCAGCACTGCAAATAACTTCGTCACTGGCTCCGTAAAATATTTTAACGGTATCACCATTCACATAATGTCCGTTTGTGAAAACCACGTTTCCGAAAAAACCGGTTTTTTCGTATTCGGCGATGGGCTCCATAATGGGCTCTTCACTTCTGGCCAAAACAATAGTAGGATCGTTCAAATCAAGTAATAAAGCACCTAAACAATAACGGTGATCTTTGTTTGCGCCGTGATAGATTTCCAACCAGCCTTCTGAGGTTTTGATTGGAGGAGCGCCTGCTCCTACACGGGCTTCGTCCCACATACCGTCACGTGTTACAGCTATGCATTTATGGTTTCCCCAATGCACGCGGTCTGGTGATTCTGCAACCCAGATATAGTTTCCACCCAATTCAGGACTACTTGGTCTGTGAAAAGCGTAGTACATATTGTTGATTTTTTCTTCAAAAAGTGCACTATCCTTATTATGAGGAGGGAAAATCATCCCTTTTCTGTCATAGGTAATAAAATCTTTTGTGGCAATTAATCCTACACCAACAGCAACGGATGAAACTTCAGTATAGGTCAGATAGAAACCATCTTCCATGGTAGCTACGCGGCAATCTTCAATACCAAAAGATTCCAGGTCACCTTCACCAAAAATAGGTGGATAGGAAGGGTCTTCGTAGAAATGAACATCATCATCGCTGCAAACCAAACGCAAATAGGATAAAGTCGTCAGGTAGTTTTTACCCTGATACATGATGACGCGTGGATCAGTGGCATCCAATTGAGGATCGTTGATGTTAAAGCTGAGGACTTCAATCTTACCTTCCTGGTTGTAAATAGGGAAACTGATCTTGTTTTCAATTTGTTTAGGTCGCTCAGCAACCCGTAACAAGAGCCAGGTTTTCCCGTTCATTTGGAAAACTCCGGGGTTAAGCAAACAGGTAATTTCCATACCGTCTATTTTAGCCTGTAAATTAGCCGGGCGGAGCAAAGGATTGTTAATGCTTCTTTTAGCAATGTCCATGATTTTCGAGTTTAAGCGTGTTTATTTTGTCAAATGTAATTTTAATTTGTCAAACGTAAAAATAGTTTATTGAACACCAATAGAACCAATCAGGACTAATATAAGGTATACTATTCTTACAAAGGGTTAAATGGTTTTATTGAAATTTAGAAAGATACCTTTTTGTTGAAATTGTATACCTTTTTGGATTCCATATTATTCTGTACATTTGCCTGATACTAAAGCAAATCACCACACGGATGAAAATCAGACTCCTTATATTGTACTTTCTCATACCCCTTTCCATCGTTGCAAACGACTATGATATAAGCCATCTGACCAACAATGATGGCCTGTCAAACAGCTCCATAAACACTATTTTTCAAGACTCAGACGGTCTTCTTTGGTTTGGTACATGGGATGGATTAAATTCATACAATGGGCGCGAATTCAAAGTGAATAAACCCGATCCCGGAAATCCCCGCACCATCAGCAACAATATCATACGGGAAATCGTTGAAGAGCGTAAGAGCATTCTTTGGATTGCCACCGATCGTGGCATTAACAGATTGGATAAAAGAAACACAGCTTTTGAACGGTTTTTTGTGAATGCAGGCAACCAACGGATTTCCAGCGAACATTCCTTTTTAATTACAAAAAACAGTTCCAATCGTATTTTTGCAGCCATTTACGAACAAGGAATTTATTATTTCGATGCGAAAACCCACAAATTCGTACGCTTGAACACCACAGACAACTTCAGCGTAAAGAAATTTTTTTTCGATCTGGATGATAATTTGTGGCTTTATACGAAAGAAAAAATCTTGATTAAGGTCGTTTTCAAAAAAGGGAATTTCAAAAAACCTCAAATAGAAAGTATTGTCAAGTTCCAACACTTAAACAACATTGAATCTGTTTTCTATCGTTCCAACAATGAACTATGGATGCAAACCACAGGTGAAAAGGTATTTTCGTACAACATCTCAAAAGGAATATTGACTGAATATCCAGACATCCGAAAAACCGGAATCGTCCGGTCCATCCTATTTAAGGAAAATTATCAGGTATGGGGTACCGCCAATGGGCTATTCCAATTTGACCCAAAAACTAGGAAAGTGGAAACTTTGATGTCGAATAGCTCTGTTTTGTCAATCTTTGCCGGCTCACAGCAAATCATCTGGGTAGGAACAGACATGCAAGGTGTAGGACAACTTTGTCCTTCCAGGGATAAAATTCAATCCTACTCAGCAGAAAATATTCCATCTTTTAGCAAGAGCGCTGTTCGGACTTTTTTCGAAGACAGTAATCATAAGCTCTGGGTTGGGACAAAAGGAGAAGGCCTTTTTTCCATGAATCTGAACGATGAAAAACAGTTTGCATCTTCCGTTAAACAATACACAACGAAGAATGGCTTGCTGAATAATTCTGTTTTCACAATAGCTGAAGGTCGTGGAAAAGAATACTGGATAGGCACAGATGGACGCGGAGTCAATTATATGGACACGAAGACAGCTAAAATAGCAACACTGATGGTCAATGACAGCTTACAGAAACAGGTAAATCTTTCATCCGTTTATTCCATATTACTGACCGGTGAAAATACGTTGTGGGTAGGAACCAGTGGAAACGGGATGTATAAATTGACCATTGACCGAAAGACAACGCCCTACTCTGTCAAGAATTTCAAGCAATACCTTTATAATAGTAACAACCCTTCATCTCTTAGCAACAATATTGTGTATTCAATTCTTTGGGATGATGAGACTCATTTGTGGATTGGGACCAGAGGCGGAGGACTCAATAAGTTTGACATCATAACGGAGAAGTTTAAAAGTTTTAGGTTTTCGACCGACAATTCCAGCGACATCAGCAGTGACGATATTCTTTGTCTGTACAAAGACAGTCGGGGATTCCTATGGGCAGGAACAAGCTTGGGGTTGAACAAATTGGAGCGCATTGATCACGGAAAACCAGTTTTTACCCATTTTACTGAAAAAGAAGGCATGTCTAACAATACCATTCATGGCATCCTTGAAGACAAGGAGCATACGATGTGGCTCAGTACAAACAAAGGTATTGCCAATTTGGTCTTTGAGCAAGGTTCTTACCGTATTATACCCTATACTGAAAAAGACGGCCTGCAAAACAACGAGTTTTCGGATGGTGCATTTTACGAAAGTCCGTATTCACATCTTTTCTATTTCGGTGGCATCAGCGGTTTCAATGCATTCAATCCGTTTGGGATAACCCACAGCAGCTATATGCCCAATTTAGTGCTGGACGCTTTTTATATGGATAATGTGGAAACCAGTCTGACTGATCATTTGAAATCAAAAAAAGCCGGTAAAACGTTGATTTTAAGTCATAAAAACAAATCATTCAGTTTTAAATTCGTCCCACTGGATTATATTTCGGGTTCCAAATGCGAAATATCCTATTTATTGGAAGGATATCAAAAAGATTGGATCAATTTGGGAACCTCAAGCACCATTGTTTTCTCCAATTTACCGACTGGTACTTATATATTGAAAGTTCGGTGCAGCAACGCCAATAAAATATGGAGCAAACACTATTTCATACTGCCTGTTACTATCCTACCCCCTTGGTGGGCAAGCCCTTTTGCCTGGTTCTGTTATACCTTACTGCTTTTGATGATCCTGGTTGGCATCCGAAACATTGTGAGGTATCAGTTGACAGTACGACAGGATTTCCGGATGAAAGAGCTTGAAAAACAAAAAATAGAGGAAATTCATCAAGCCAAATTAAGTTTCTTCACCAACATTGCACATGAATTTTCCAATTCTCTGACACTCATTTATGGGCCGTGCGAACGATTGTTAAGCATTCATCCATCAGATAGCTCTACCCGAAAATACATCAACATCATCAAATCCAATTCGGAGAGGATGCAAAACCTGATTCAGCAGATGATTGATTTTCGCAAGGCTGAAACCGGACATTTGAGATTAAAAATCGAACGTATTGAGATTCCTGAACTGGTGAAATTTGTGGTTGATAATTTTACGGAAGTCCTCGAGGAAAAAAATGTGACCTTTTCACTGACTTTTTCACCCGAAATCTTATTTTGGAAAACCGACCGCGACAGTGTGGAAAAATTGGTGTTCAACCTCATTTCCAATGCAGTAAAGTATACACCTTCGAATGAAAATATTGAGGTAGAGGTTGAAATAAAAGACGAAATCCTTCATATACGTGTAACTAATTATGGAGTAGGTATAAAACCTGCTTTTCAACAAAGGATTTTCGACCGGTTCGAAGTGCTTGACCGATTTGAAATGCAAATTTCAGAAGGTTTCGAAACACGAAATGGCATTGGGTTAGCTTTGTGTAAAAGCATTGTGGAAGTTTTGCACGGGAATATTGAAGTCAAAAGCGATGGCGAGACATTCACCTCCTTTGTGGTAAGCCTGCCTGAGCAACTATTGGATGAAACAACCTCTGTTAAAAATGATATTGCGATACAAACAATTCAAGTTTCAGAAATCAACGAGAAAGAGGCTCTTTTGATAAAACCTGAATCTATGCCCGATATCGAAAAAAATGGTTTAGTACTGATAATTGATGATGAAAAGGATATCAGGCATTTATTACACGACTTTTTGAGTGAAAAGTACGAGGTTGCAGAGGCATCCAACGGACAGGAAGCCATTGAAATGATGCGTATCCGGATGCCGCTGTTCATTATTTGCGACATCATCATGCCAAAAATGAATGGGGTGGATTTTGTAAAGATTCTAAAAAATCAAGAAATCACCAGACACATTCCCATCATTCTATTATCCTCCAAAAGTACCGTCGAAAGCCAGATTGAAGGGTTGGAAACCGGCGCAGACGCGTATTTAAGCAAACCGTTCCAACAACGACACCTGGAAGCCATCATTGATAGTTTGCTTCATCGGAACAAAGCAGTTTTAGAATACAGTGAGTCTGTTTATGCAGCATTGGAGCAATACGAAGGGAAGTTTATTCATAAAGAAGACAAAGGGTTGATGCTTCGTATCACAAACATTATTCACGACCACATCGACGATGAAACTCTTTCACTTGATTTCATAGCCGGAGAAACAGTCATCAGTAAAATGCAGCTCTACCGAAAGATTAAAGAAATAACCGGACATACTCCCACTGAATACATCCGTTCTATCAGACTGAAGCACGCAGAAAAGTTACTCAAGTCGACCAATAAAACGGTTCAGGAAATCATGTTTAACTGTGGCTTTAACAACAAAGCCTATTTCTACAGGGAATTTTCCAAGAAATATCACCTGACACCAAAAGAATACAGGAATCAAAAATAAGCTCCTTAAACTTTTTCGTTTTGAATACCTTTCACCAAACCCAGGGTTCCGTTTATTCCACCGAGCCCCATGGTCTCAACAGCCGTACTCGGAACAATGACGATGGTGGAATTTGTTTTAAGGCCTTCATAAAGCATATTCATGGCACGCAGGTGAAATGCGGTCGGGTTATTTTCATAACTCTTGGCTGCCTCCATAAACATATTGGCAATCTGGCGTTCGGAATCACCAAGAATAACCCTTGCCTGACGTTCACGCTCTGCTTGTGCCTGCATAGACATGGCTGCTTCCAATCCTTCAGGAATCAGCACATCTTTTACCTCCACTGAAATCACATTGATACCCCACGGTTCTGTACGTTCGTCAATGATGACCTGCAATAAGGCACTCATCTTATCGCGCCCCTCCAGCATGTCAGCAAGCATCGTTTTACCTATCACATCACGCAGGGCTGTTTGTGAAGCCCAACTAATGGCACTGTAGTAATCAGCTACATCCATGGAGGCTTTCTTTGGATCAACAACTTTCCAGAAGAGTACGGCATCTACGTCTACTGGAACGGTATCTTTGGTCAGGGTTTTTTCAGCCTTGAAAGATGTACTGATAACACGAATGTCAATCCAATAAGGGATGTTGTCTATAATTGGGATAATAAAAAACAATCCCGGCCCTTTCAGTTGATGATACCTACCCAGTCGCAACACGACTGCACGACTCCATTGTGTGGCCACTTTAGCGGAACTGGCCACCAGAGAGGCTAACAGGAGGCCGACTATCAAGATCGTCATGCTTGAGGCCGACGTCAGATCACTGCTAACAGAAAAAGCAATGCTAAATCCCAAAACAGAAATCACTACAAAAAGCAGTGTGGCAATTGATCCATTATTTTTCATTTCAGTTCTTATTTAAGTTTAAGAAATAATTCTTTTCTGTCACCACAAAGCTCACAACTATCGGGTATATTCGTTCCATCAAACGTGTTACCGCAGACAGGGCAGATTTCATATTCGAAAGGCAGATTGAAAGATTTTTTGGTCTTTAAACCCTCCAATGCCTTTTTAAACATCGATACATGTTTCTTTTCCGTTTCCAATGCCCAGGTAAGAGATTGAATGGTTTCTTTCTTAATACTTTTGGATTTTGCATCTTTAAGGAACATCGGATACATCGTATTCACTTCGTTGGTTTCTCCATCAATAGCATCCTGAAGATTTTCAGCTGTTGACCTCACATTGAATTTTGGAACAAATTCATCCATTACCTGCTTGTAACTTGTTAAAACCGCTTCGTGATTGGAAGCATGAATGGCTTCAGATTTTGAAGCGGCATCAAAAAGATTTGCAATGGTATCAAGGCCTTCCACTCTTGCTTGTTTGGCAAAAGCTGTATACTTGACGCTTACTGTCGTTTCAGTTTTTATTCCAAGTTTAATGTTTTCGATGGTTTTTGCCGGCTTAGTAGAACATCCGGCCAGGATGATGAAACAAAGGGTCGCAAAAAATGGAATGCTTTTTGTAGTTCTCATAGTTCTGATTGCATTAAATTATGAATGTTGGTAATAACTCTTTCCTCTCAAAAAGACAAACATAATTCCATTCAAAAAGTTCGAACCAATTAAATAAAAAAAGGGTTGCCCAAAAAGGACAACCCTATCAAAAATAACCTTTTCAGGCTTTTAATCTTTAAATTTAGCGCATAAGAATTCGCGGTTCAAACGGGCAATGTTTGTGATGGAAATGTTCTTGGGACATTCTGCTTCACAAGCAGCGGTGTTGGTGCAGTTACCAAAACCAAGTTCGTCCATTTTTGCGACCATTGCTTTAGCGCGGGTTGTAGCTTCAGCTTTACCTTGTGGCAACATAGCCAATTGGCTTACTTTAGCAGAAACAAACAACATGGCTGAACCATTCTTGCAGGCAGCAACACAAGCGCCGCAACCAATACAAGAAGCAGAGTCCATAGCCTCATCGGCTATAACCTTAGGAATAGCAATGGCATTGGCATCAGGAATACCACCGGTATTCACAGACACATAACCACCTGCTTGAATAATCTTGTCAAAAGCGGTACGATCTACCATCAGGTCACGGATTACGGGGAAACCGTGTGAACGCCAGGGTTCGATGGTGATGGTTTCTCCATCCTTGAACTTGCGCATGTGCAACTGACAGGTCGTTATATCTTCGTCTGGTCCGTGCGGATGTCCGTTGATATAGAGTGAACACATGCCACAAATTCCTTCGCGACAGTCGTGATCGAAAACTATGGGTTCTTTGCCAGAGTTGATCATCTGCTCATTTAACATGTCCAACATTTCGAGAAATGAACTACCAGTAGAAACAGCGTCCAGTTTATAAAACTCAAAAGCGCCTTTGGCCTTGGGTCCACGTTGACGCCAAATTTTTAACGTTATATTGATTTGTTTTTCCATCTCTTTAATTATTTGTAGTTCCTTTGTTGAACCTTGGTAAATTCATAATTCAGATCTTCACGGATCAATTCAGGTTCCTGATCAGCACCCCTATATTTCCAGCAGGAAACAAAGGAGAAGTTTACATCGTCACGAAGAGCTTCACCTTCAGGTGTCTGGTATTCTTCACGGAAGTGACCTCCACAAGATTCTTCACGAACAAGAGCGTCTCTGGCCATCAGTTCGCCAATTTCAATAAAGTCATCCACACGTAAAGCCTTTTCAAGCTCGGTGTTTTGATCTTTACCATCACCGGGTATGTAGACATTGGTCCAGAAGTCTTTCTTGACAGCCTGGATTTCAACGAGTGCTTTTTCCAAACTTTCTTTGGTACGACCCATTCCTACAAAATCCCACATAATCAAACCTAATTTCTTGTGGATAGAATCGACTGAGTGTTTACCTTGTATTTTCATCAATTTCTCAATGCGGGTAGCTACGCCTTTTTCTGCTTCTGCAAATTCAGGTAAATCGGTAGAGAAACGCGGAGTACGAATTTCATCGGCCAGGTAATTCTGAATGGTGTAAGGCAAGACGAAGTAACCGTCAGCCAAACCTTGCATCAATGCAGATGCACCCAGGCGGTTTGCACCGTGATCGGAGAAGTTGGCTTCACCGATACAGAAACAACCGGTAATGGAGGTTTGTAGTTCATAATCCACCCAAATACCACCCATGGTGTAGTGAATAGCCGGATAAATCATCATCGGAGTTTGGTATGGATTTTCATCCACAATCTTTTCATACATCTGGAAAAGATTACCGTAGCGGGCTTTTACTGTATCAAGACCCAAACGGTTGATGGATTCAGAGAAATCCAGATAAACGGCCAAACCGGTAGCACCTACACCAAAACCGGCATCACAGCGTTCTTTGGCTGCACGGGAAGCAACGTCACGTGGTACCAGATTACCGAATGCAGGGTAACGACGTTCCAGATAATAATCACGGTTGTCTTCCGAAATATCGGTTGGTTTGAGTTTTCCGGCACGAATGCCTTCGGAATCTTCTTTCTTTTTTGGAACCCAAATACGACCGTCGTTACGGAGAGATTCCGACATTAAGGTCAACTTGGACTGATTTTCACCGTGAACCGGAATACAGGTCGGGTGAATCTGTGCGAAACAAGGATTTGCAAAGTAAGCGCCTTTCTTGTAAATCTGGATGGCTGCAGATCCATTGGAACCCATAGCATTTGTAGACAAGAAGAAAGTATTTCCATAACCACCGGTGGCAACAACGACTGCGTGGGCGGCGAAACGTTCAATTTTACCTGAAACCAGATTTCTGGCAATGATACCACGGGCTTTACCGTCAATCATAACCAAATCCAACATTTCATAACGGGTAAACAGTTTTACACTGCCTTTGTGAGCCTGTCGGCTTAAAGCAGAATAAGCGCCGAGCAACAACTGTTGGCCAGTTTGTCCTTTGGCATAAAAAGTTCTGGAAACCTGAGCACCACCGAATGAACGGTTGTCCAGCAAGCCACCATATTCACGTGCGAAGGGTACACCCTGTGCCACGCATTGATCAATAATGCTGTTTGAAACTTCAGCCAAACGATACACATTTGCTTCACGTGCACGATAGTCACCACCTTTGATGGTATCGTAAAACAAACGGTAAACGGAGTCACCGTCATTCTGATAGTTCTTGGCGGCATTGATACCACCCTGAGCAGCGATGGAGTGTGCACGACGGGGAGAATCCTGAAGACAGAAATTCAACACGTTAAAGCCAAGCTCTCCGAGGGAAGCTGCAGCAGAAGCACCGGCAAGACCAGTACCTACTACAATGACATCCAAACGACGTTTGTTGGCTGGATTTACCAGTTTCTGATGAGCCTTATACTCCTTCCATTTTTCAGCCAAAGGTCCTTGTGGGATTTTGACTTCAACTTTCTTAGTTTCTTTATTTGTGGTCATAGCAAATTATTTTTAGCCCAAAAGATTTGTAATCAGATAGTATACAGGGATAGATGTAAACATCAGCATAAGGATAGTTGCAACGATATTTGAAATCATTTTGATACGAGGCAACCAGGTATGGTTACTTCCACCCATTGTTTGAATGGCACTCCATACACCGTGAGTCAAATGAAACCAGATAGCAGCAAACCATACAATGTACAGGATGCAGTAAACGGAACTTTGAAACAAGTCTTTTACGATTTCTGACCCTACTGCCGGTGCACCGCCCATAATTTCAGGCAATTGCATTTTAAACCAGAAATTGTAAAGATGAAGTCCCAGAAATCCAACTACAATAATACCCAGAACCAACATGTTCTGTGCAGCCCAATCAACACCCGGAGCTCTTTCAGAAACAGCGTAACGATCTTTACCCCTTGCAATGTAGTTCTGGAGCGTTAGCCAGAAAGCATAACAAATGTGCACGACAACCAGAAATGCAAGACCGGCTGTACCAACAAGCGCATACCAATGAGCTCCTAAAAATTCACAAATCTGATCATAAACTTCCGGTGAAATAATCACGAAAATATTCATGGTCACATGAAAGAGAAGGAACAAAACCAGGGCTAAACCGGTGATACTCATAATGAGTTTCCTTCCGATTGAGGAATTGACAATAAATAAACCCATACCTTTGATTAATTAGTGTTTATAGAATTTTACAAAAAATTCAACTGTGTTTTTAAATAAAGCGCAAAAGTAAGGCAATTACTCGGCAGACGCAAGCAATTAGAGAAAATTTTCTTTAATATGTTTATCTAAAAGGTGTACAAAAGGTAGTTGCATTTTTAGGTTATGTTATAACACACAAACAGACTGAAGGGTTCGCTATTATTAAAGTGGCCTTAAAATGAACGATTTTAGCACTCTTTTTACATATTGTATCCCCCAAATTGAAATTAACAGCTTCGTTTCATGTAAAATGATTATTTTTGCACCTGATTAATAAACAGGTCATGAACATCATCCATTCCAAAAAGATCACGAAATCGATACAAGAACTTTCACAGTATGACCTGTTGAAAGGGCTTTGTCATGAACAGCAAGAGTCAAATCCAATGCCTTCGGCACTTGTTTTGGAAGAAATTGTAACACTGTGTCGTGCGGTTTTATTCCCGGGATACTTTGGAAATGCATCCATAAGCAAGCAGAACCTATCGTTTCATATAGGTGTAAATATAGAACGCCTTCATCATATACTCACGTCTCAGATTCTTTCCGGACTTTGTTTTGACGGTCATTCTGAAAACATCACCATGGAAGGTTGCCAGGAAGCGTCCAGCAAAAAAGAAGACATCCACCAACTTCGTGAACGTGCAGAATCCATTTCTGCAGATTTTATTGCTGAACTGCCAAATTTACGGATCATTCTTGCTACAGATGTTCTGGCCTCTTACAACGGAGACCCGGCAGCTGAAAGTCTGGATGAGGTTATCTATTGCTACCCGGGCATCAGAGCCATCTGCAACTATCGGATTGCACATAAGTTGCTGGAACTTGGAGTTCCGATGATTCCTCGCATGATTACCGAAATGGCACATTCAGAAACAGGTATAGACATTCACCCGGCAGCAACGATCGGTACCCATTTTGCCATAGATCACGGGACTGGTGTTGTAATAGGCGCTACAGCCATCATTGGCAAAAACGTAAAAATTTACCAAGGCGTGACTTTGGGAGCCAAAAGCTTTCCATTGGATGAAAAGGGACATCCGATTAAAGGAATCCCACGCCATCCTATATTAAAGGACAATGTTATTATTTATTCCAACGCAACCATTCTGGGTCGCATCACCATCGGAGAGAATGCCACAGTTGGCGGAAACCTCTGGGTTACGGATGATGTCGCACCAAATGCACGTGTTATACAATCAAAAGCTAAAAATTAATGCGTTTCGAAATCATTGCTAAAACAATGCAAGGCCTGGAAGAGGTACTTGCCAAAGAGATCATAGATTTGGGCGGAGATCAGGTACAGATTGGCCGGCGTATGGTTTCATTTACCGGTGACCAAACGCTCCTTTACAAAGCAAACCTACATCTACGCACAGCTGTGCGACTACTTAAACCAATCATTTCTTTCAAAGCGAAAGATCCGGACGAGGTTTACGAACAGATCAGAAAGATTAAATGGGAAGATCATTTTTCTCCCGATCAGACTTTCTCCATCGATACGGTCGTTTTCTCTGAATTTTTCCGTCATTCAAAATTTCTTTCCTATCGTGTGAAAGATGGAATGGCCGACTATTTCAACGAAAAATTTGGAAAACGTCCTTCCGTACGTTTGACTAATCCGGACATCTACATTCATGTACATGTTTCACACACCACCTGCACCGTATCACTGGATAGTTCGGGAGAATCTCTTCACAAAAGAGGCTATCGTGTTGACCAGACAGAGGCTCCCCTGAATGAGGTTCTGGCTGCAGGAATGTTGCTATTGGCAGGTTGGGACGGTCAATGCAACTTTATTGACCCAATGTGCGGCTCAGGTACTCTTTTGATTGAAGCGGCGCTGATCGCCCTGCGGATTCCACCCGGTATCTACCGCAAATCTTTTGCCTTTGAAAAATGGAAGGATTTTGATTCCGAAGCCTTTGAGCATCTGCTCAACGAAGAATCGGATGAAAAGCCCTTTAACTTTAAGATCTACGGATCGGATATTTCAGCTCAGGCCATTTCCATTGCTGAAAAAAACATTAAAAGTGCCAGCCTTTCAAAATACATTCAACTGGAAACCAAACCCATTCAGAAAATAATCGAGGCACCTGAAAACGGAATGCTTGTTATGAATCCTCCGTACGGAGAGCGGATATCATCACCCGACTTACTGTCCCTTTACGAAAGTATTGGTGAAAGACTGAAACACGCTTTCCAGGGATATTCAGCCTGGTTGCTGAGTTACAGAGAAGAATGTTTTGATAAGATAGGGCTTCGTCCATCTGCCCGTTTTAAACTGATGAATGGTGCACTCGATTGTGAATTTCGTAAATACGAGATTTTTAGTGGAAAGAGGAAGGAATTCCTTCATACCGATGATTCCGACTTGTCGAAATAACGTCCACTCACATGGCCAAAAAGGAGAAATTTTACGTCGTCTGGGCTGGGCTTAAACCTGGCATTTATCACCATTGGGCTGATTGTAAAATTCAGATTGACGGTGTAGAGCAGGCCAAATACAAATCTTTTGAATCGTACGAGGAGGCTGAAAAAGCTTTCTCGTCTGATTGGAAGACGTATTATAAAAAGCAGACCTCGGCTAAAAACAGTCCTTCGGGAACCAGACCTTCAGGCAACTATATAGCTGTAGATGCAGCCTGCAGCGGCAACCCCGGCCTGATGGAGTATCGCGGTGTTTATCTGCCGACAGGTCAGGAGATTTTTCATCAGGGGCCTCATAAACAAGGCACAAACAACATCGGAGAATTCCTTGCCATCGTTCACGCGCTGGCTTTGCAAGTTACCAAAAATACCCATTTACCCATTTACTCCGATAGCATGAATGCCCTTTCCTGGGTGAAAAAGAAAAAATGTGGGACAAAACTGGTGCAAACGCCAATAAACGAACCTATTTTTGATATGATCGACCGTGCTGAGAAATGGCTTCAGACGCATACCTGGAACATTCCTTTACACAAGTGGGACACAAAATCATGGGGCGAGATTCCTGCCGATTTTGGGAGAAAATAACAGATAATTTTTATTCAATCAGTATGAAGATTGTTCTAAGTCCAAAATATAGCGCCCTGGATTCATTCGTTTCAGGAATTCCTGATTCCTTTGAAAAAGAAGGAACCGTTATTTACAATCAACGGAATATTTTAAAAGTTTTCACGGTGGGTGAAATCACTTTCGTAGTAAAAAGATTCCGGACACCTATTTTTTTAAATAGAATTGCCTACACTTATTTTCGTTCATCAAAAGCCCGGCGTTCCTTTGAACATGCCTCTTTGCTACAGGAAAAAGGGATAGGTACACCTGACCCTATTGCCTATATTGAAGAAAAAAAGAATGGTCTGCTGTATCATTCCTACTATATTTGCATCTATGAGAATGAGTCTTCTCATATTCGTGAACAAATGCTTGGCAAAAAGGGTGATCAAACATTTATCAAGGAATTGGCCTGCTTTATCGCAAAAATGCACAACAATGGCGTGTTTTTTCTCGATTTATCCCCTGGAAATATATTGTTTCATTTAGAAGAGGACCAACTGAAATTTTCTTTAGTAGATATCAATCGCATGAAATTCAGGACAACTATACCTTTAAATACTCGATTTGAAAACTTTAAAAGGATTTCAGAGGATTCAGGTATCATTCATAATTTGGCTCAGGAATATGCCAAGGCCTGCTCTTTAAACGAAGAAGAAACTATTAAAGGCATAACCAAGTCCTGTATTGATTTTTACAATAAGAATCATCGGACTAACTATTCTCAATCAGCATTATGACAAACAACATAGAAAAAGTCAGACGAAGTGGAGATGAGAACTTCAAATATACGTTACTGATTCCCACCTGGAATCTTTTAGAATATTTGAAGCTCTGTATCAGAAGTATACAACAAAATTCTCACTATTTACCTCAGATTATCATCATCGTAAATGAAGGGAATGACGGTACAATTGAATGGATTAAAAGCCAAAAAGGGATAGACTACGTCCACGCTGCCAGAAATATTGGCATTTGCTACGCTTTAAATGCCTGCAGGAGCATGATTGCTTCGGAATATGTGGTCTATGCCAACGACGATATGTATTTTTTGCCGGATTGGGATAAAGTATTGTTTGATGAGATTGACAAAATTGGTCATAAACAATTCATGCTGTCCGCTACCATGATTGAGCCCTCCGGAAATAATGCCTGTGGTATTGTCCGTGATTTTGGCACGAACCCAGATAATTTTCAGGAAGAAGCATTGCTTAGCAGCTATAAAAGCCTGTACAGAAACGACTGGAGCGGAAGCTGTTGGCCACCAAGTGTCCTGCATATCGATTGTTGGGATCTGGTGGGAGGCATGAGCATCGAATTCAGCCCGGGAATGTTTTCAGATCCGGATCTTTGTCGAAAACTATGGGAAATAGGTGTGCGTATCTTTAAAGGGAAGGGCGACAGTCTGGTCTATCATTTTGGTTGTAAATCGACCAAACGCATCAAGAAAAATAAAGGGAGCAAAACGTATACCTTAAAATGGGGTACTTCCGCAAGTACTTTTATGAACAAACAATTGCTTCGGGGACAGGATGCCGTACCCGAACTAAGTTATAATGAAAATTCACGACTGGTTAAATTCAAGCAATTTATCAAAAGAATTAAATCTTGTTTCTAACCATGAGTAGACCTGTAAGTTTAATTATCTCTTTTTACAACAAAATTGATCAATTACGTTTTGTCTTAACTGCATTGGAAAGACAAACTTACACCAATTTTGAGGTGTTGATTGCTGATGACGGTTCTAAACCCGAAGTAGTCAAAGAAATTACTGAACTGAAATCCAATTATTCCTTTCCAATTAAACATATATGGCACGAAGATAAGGGCTGGCAGAAAAATAGGATTCTCAACAAAGCGGTTGTCGCATCTGAAGGGGAATATCTGATTTTTATAGATGGTGACTGCATTCCACATCCTAAATTCATACAGGAACATGTGGAAAACAGAGTCCGGAATCAGGTGATCACCGGTCGAAGAGTCTTACTATCGGAGAGTGTTTCTAAAAAACTGACTCTGGATAAAATCAGGAACGGATACCTGGATCGTCGGGTCGCTATTCCCTTGATTTTTGAGAGCCTTTTTCAAGGTACAGATACTCAGGTGGAAAATTTGCTACGAATACGGAACAAGATTCTTCGCAAGCTTTTCATCAAAGATAAAATCAGGGGTTTCTGGGGTTGTAATTTTTCGATATGGAAAAAAGACATACTGAAGGTAAATGGTTTCGACGAACGTTATGTTTTTCCAGGATTTGGTGAAGACTGTGATTTGGATGACAGACTTCGGCGAATTGGTATTTTTCCCATTTCTAAGAAGCACCTGGTTACGGAATATCACATCTATCACGTTCACTTCGCCACGATGCATGAAGAAAATTTGCGTCTTTATAATGAAAAGAAAGTAAACAACGAAAAATATACCCCATACGGAATTATCAAGGATGGAAAAATCCCTGAATAAACCGAAAAAGAGATTTAAAAACAGTGGTGACAACATGAAGATTGCTTTTGATGCGAAACGAGCTTTTCACAATGCACGGGGACTGGGAAACTACAGCCGCGACACCATTCGTTTGCTTGGTTCTTATTATCCGGAAAACTCTTATTTCCTTTTTAATCCTTCCTCTAAAAATTCCATCCGATTTCCATTGACCGATCAAACGAAAGTGGTATATCCTCAATCGTTGACCGGAAAAATATTTAAGTCCATTTGGCGAAGCGGGGGTATGTGCCGACAAATACGGTCGATCAAACCGGACATTTACCATGGTTTAAGCCAGGAATTGCCCAAGGGAATCGAAAGCACCGGCGTTAAAAGTGTTGTCACCATGCACGATGTTATTTTCATGCGTTATCCGGAACTGTATTCGGCGACTTACCGCTCCATCTTCATTAAAAAAAATAAACATGCCTGTCGGGTAGCAGACCGAATCATTGCTATCAGTGAACAGACTAAGCGTGACCTTATAAAATACTTTGCCGCTGATGAACAAAAAATAAGCGTTGTTTATCAGGGTTGCAACGCTATTTTCAGACAGCCGGTTTCCATTGAGAAAAAAGAATCTGTTCAGAAAAAATACCATCTGCCCCCACATTTTCTGTTGAATGTCGGTGCCATTGAAAAGCGGAAAAATGCCGCACTGATTGTGGAGGCTTTGCATCAGAAACAGCTCGGTATACCCTTAGTCATCGTTGGAAAACCAACCTCCTACGTACAGGAAATTCGTTTATTGATTTCCAAATACCAGATGGAGGATCAAGTCCTTTTTATACACGATGCAGAAACCTCAGATTTGCCGGCCATTTACGCTTTGTCAGAAATCTTCCTTTATCCATCCATTTTCGAAGGATTTGGTATCCCCATCCTGGAGGCCCTTTGCACCGGGACTCCTGTCATTTCATCAACAGGAAGCTGTTTTGAAGAAACAGGCGGTTCTTTTTCACTCTATGTCAATCCAGAGAGTCCGGAAGAATTGGGAGAATCAATCTCCCGGGTTTTGAGCGATTTTGATCTAAAAAATACCATGATAAAAGAAGGGTTAGCTTTTTCCGAAAAGTTTTCCGATCAAAATATAGCACAAGACCTTATGAATGTTTATCAATCCCTGTTAAATTCGTAAAAGATGAATGTTGTTCGAATCACATCAGGACTTGGAAACCAGATCTTTCAATATGCATTTTATTGTGCTTTGAAAACAAACATTCCAGGTACAAAAATGGATATTTCTGAATTTGGATATCGCAATCATCACAACGGTTATGAGTTGGAAAAAGTTTTTACCATTCTTCCCGATTATGCAGACAAAAAGGCATGCCAATCTTTAGCCGATGTTTCAAAAGATTGGTTCTCCGATTTTCGACGCAAGTATTTGAAGATAAAGCTAAAATGTTCAGGCACTTTGATTGAAGAAGATGAACTTGGTACAGGTTTTCACCCGGAAATCCTGTCATTGGATCAGTCGTATTTTCATGGATTCTGGCAGAATGAAAAGTACTTTCTTCCCATTGCAGACATTCTTCACAAGGAATTGACCTTCAAACAGCCTCTGGATGACCAGAACAAACGAATTAGCGAATCTATTGCTGCAGGTAATTCTGTTAGCATACATCTTCGCCGAGGGGATTATATGAAAAAACGCAGAATGGAAGCGGTCGGTTCTGTTTGCTCCCTCGATTATTACAAACGAGCCATAGAATATATGGAGTCTAAGGTGGAAAATCCTCGTTTTTTCATCTTTTCGGATGATATTCAATGGGTCAGGGAAAATCTCTCCATTCAAAATGCGACCTATATAGACATCAACTCAGGCAAAAACAGCTACAAGGACATGCAACTGATGAGTCTTTGCAACCACAACATCATAGCCAATAGCAGTTTTAGCTGGTGGGGGGCTTGGCTCAACAATCATGCTGATAAAATCATAGTTGCACCCTCTATTTGGTTTCGCGATGTGGATTTACAAGAAATTGTTCCACCCAACTGGGTTAAAATACCTGTTGATTAAGAATTCCGGTTATAAATTTATAAAAATGCCACTATCAGTCGTTATAATTACCTTTAATGAAGAGCGCAACATAGAACGATGCTTAAAATCCGTTCAGAATGTTGCGGATGAAATCGTGGTAGTAGACTCCTCTTCAACCGATCAGACGGCTATCCTTTGCAAAAAATACAACGCTCGGTTTCTACAACGGGCATTTGACGGTTATGGGAACCAGAAACAATTTGCAACAGAACAAGCGTCCTTTGATCATGTACTTTCACTGGATGCCGACGAAGCACTTTCTAAGGAGCTTGAAGAGGCCATACTGGAAGAAAAAAGGAAATGGTCACACCCCTGCTACTCCTTTAACCGAAGAAACTTTTATTGCAACAAAGCCATTCGATATTGTGGTTGGTACCCGGACAAACAAGTGCGGTTATTCGATCGTCGTGAAATCTACTGGAACGATAAAAAAGTGCATGAATCTATAGATTTGGCCAATAACAACGCTGTTTTTCACTTAAATGGCGACTTACTTCATTATACCTGTTCTTCCATTGCTGAACATCAGGTGAAGGAAAGAAAATACGCCAAAATAAATGCAGAAATACTTATTGGAAAAGGAAGGTCTATTTCAACGATGACTCCATTCATAAAAGGCTTATTCCGTTTTTTTAGAACGTACTTTTTAAAACTTGGAATTCTTGATGGCTATTATGGTTTGGTCATAAGCTTCACTTTGGCCAAATCTTCTTTCCTTAAATATGAATGGGCAAGGAAAGGTCTAAAGGCCTAATTCCTTTTCGAGTTTCTCAATAATTTGTTCGGGAGTGATGTTTTGCATACAGGCATAATCGTTTCTAAAGCAAGGCTTATTTCCAAAAACTGCACAGGGCCGACAAGCCAAGTCCGTCTGAATCATATTTCTTTCCTCCTGATACAAACCTAAAAAACCTGCATAAGGGTGTGTTGCACCCCAAATGGAAACGACAGGCGTATAGGCAAGGGATGCCAAATGCATATTGGCAGAATCCATAGTTAGCATAATGTCCAGACAGCTCATCAGTTTTATTTCCTCGCTCAATCCAATTTGACCGGGTATCTGAAGTAAAGGATATTTTACCTTCCAACTTTTCATCTTTGCCATTTCTTCTTTTCCTCCACCAAAGAGAAAGACGGTAAATTTTTCATCCCCGGCAAAACGGGCAATGACTTTCTCCATCTTGTCAACCGGGTATATTTTACCCGGATGTTTGGCAAAAGGGGCAATACCTATCCATAGGTTGTTTTTCTTTCCAAATTCGGTTTGAAAATGCACCAATGCTTCGGGCGATGGACCCATTTTCGGGAAGTTATCAAAATAGTTCAATGAAAGTCCTGCTCTTGAAAAGACATCCCGATAGTGCTGAAATGTTGACCTTAATTGTTTGAGTTCCTTGTTGTTTCTTCGGGTTAATTTACGACGTTCGTTTCGCTCCTTATTTATCCGGAAAACGGGAATGCGGTATAAAGCAAATAAGAAACCGAGGAAATGACTACGCAAGGTATCGTGTAAATCACAGACAACGTCGATGTGACTACCATCAAGCTCCTGAAACAGTTGAATTAAACCCGAAATCCCTTTGTGTTTCCCCTCGGTTTCAACAGCCTTGAAGGTTACGTTCGAATGACTGTTCTCGAAAAGAGTTTCCATTCCGGGCAGAGAGGCAACTGTAAAATGATGCTCAGGATACTGTTCCGAAAGATTGCGCATCAAAGGGACCAGAATAGCCACATCACCCAATGCAGAAAGCCTTATGACCAGTATTCTTGCCATTTTTACCTATTTATTTGGTACAAAGATGGGTTTAGTGACGGATCATTGTACATTTTCATTTGTTTATAAACCTTCATATTGCGACGGCCTGATTCAATATCTTCCAATAATTGGTCGATTGCTGAGGATAGATCGCTGCGTTGTTCAAGCAAAACAGTCAGTTTTTGTTGACATTGAGACCTGTGTTCCGGTGTTGCATCTTCACGTTCCACTTCGGAACGCATGTGCCATATTTTCAAAATCAGGATGGATAAACGATCAATGGCCCAAGCCGGACTTTCTGTATTCAGAACTGCGTTGGCTAAAGATTTTACTTCCTTAAATTTTTCCCGGAAATAACTGTCAATTCGTTCCACCAAATCTGTGCGTTCCTGATTTGATTTATCAATACGACGTTTCAAAGCCAGAGCATCCACAGGATCAATGTCCGGTTTACGGATAATGTCTTCGAGGTGCCATTGAACGGCGTCAATCCAGTTTTTCAAAAACAAATCATATTCTATGGTTTGAGGACTATAAGGATTGGGGTTTGGGGCATCCACGTTGTCAGTGACATGATAAGATTTAGTCGCCTCATTAAATATGTCGTTCGAAAGAGTGCTAAAAGTCATTTTATCTTCAGTTTATAGTATGGCAACAAATATACGTCCATTTTATTAGATATAAAAACAAGACCACTTTCTCAAACCAAAAAGTTTGTTTACGTTTGTTGTCTGAACTTTTAGACCATTTTCCCCTTTATGAAAATTGTTGTTGACTGTAGGATTCCTTTTATTGAGGGCCTTTTAGAACCATACGCTGAAGTGATCTATTTACCCGGCAAAGAAATCACAAATCATGATCTTCTTGAAGCAGATGCATTAATTATACGTACAAGAACCCTTTGCTCCAGAGAACTTCTGGATGGAACGAACGTTAAATTCATCGGAACGGTAACAACCGGTTACGATCATATCGACACCGACTATTGTAAAATAAAGAATATCCGCTGGATAAATGTTCCGGGTTGCAACTCCAGAGCCGTAGCTCAATATGTCATTTCTGCCATCCTATGCTTATCCAAAAAATACGGTTTTAATCCTTCCGACAAAACCATAGGCATCATTGGTGTTGGTCAGATCGGTCAGAAAGTGGAACGTTACGCCCGATTACTGGGTATGAATGTCTTGCTAAACGATCCTCCCCGTTCCAGAAATGAAGGAGAAAAGAATTTTCACTCACTGGAGCGACTACAATCTGAGTGTGACATTCTGACATTTCATCCGTACCTTGAAAAAGAAGGACCGGACAAAACCTTTCACATGGCCGATAAGATTTTTTTCAACAAGTTGAAAAAGCCAGTATTTATAATCAATACAGCCAGAGGAGGCATTATTGAAACCAGTGCACTTAAGAATGCCATTCAAGAAGGAAAAGTCATCGATTGTGCCTTGGACAGTTGGGAAAACGAACCAAACATCGACAAGGATCTTCTGAAATCAGCACTGATAGCCACACCTCATATTGCAGGCTATTCTTTGGAAGGAAAAGCGTACGCTACCCGAATTGTCCTGGAACAACTCAACACCTTTTTTGATTTGAAAATGCCAAGGTTTTCGCCCACTTTACCAGTAGCGGAAGAGTCCATTCTAAAGATTCATAAAAACACCCCCAACAAGATTTCTTCAGCACTTTTATATGTGTATGATCCTTTGAAAGATTCAGAAGATTTAAAGAAAAAGCCCGATCAATTTGTCGAGTTAAGGGCAAACTATACTCTTAGAAGGGAATATAAGGCATTCCGGATATTGAATGCAAAAGAAACAGATTTTGATATACTTACGGCTTTTGGGTTTCAAACACCACCAAAAGCGGCTGAAAATAAGGGGCCTGAAACTTACAGGGAATAGGAATCAGATTCTTTTACCGAATTCCTTCCGGAGTACCTGGTCAATGATTACCGGGAAATACTCATATTCCAGGGCATGAACCTTTGAGGCAACATCTTTTGGAGTATCGTTCTCAAGCACATCACATTTTGCCTGAAAAACGATAGACCCTTCATCGTAATTCTCATCTATAATATGAATAGTGATGCCGGATTCTTTTTCCCGGGCTTCAACCACTGATTCGTGCACTTTATCGCCAAACATTCCTTTTCCACCAT